>OCVT010000027.1_pt1 | contig 39426 bp, 29 predicted proteins | sample 1539111 | NCBI WGS metagenome assembly OCVT01 (sample SAMEA3991482, study PRJEB22521) | metagenome | biome: anthropogenic terrestrial biome; feature: sewage plant; material: raw primary sludge | place: Sweden | collected 2012-09-26 | reverse complement strand
CTGTAATTCATCCAACTGCTTAGCATCAATTTCTGATGGCGCGTCAAGCATAACGTCACGACCACTATTGTTCTTCGGGAATGCGATGCAGTCGCGAATAGAATCAAGACCTGCCATGATGGAAACAAAACGATCGAGACCGAAGGCCAGTCCGGCATGAGGTGGTGCTCCATACTTGAATGCATTGATAAGGAATCCGAATTGTGCCATTGCCTTCTTTTCGGTGAAGCCAAGAACATGGAACATCTTCTCCTGAAGTTTGCTGTCATGGATACGAATACTTCCACCGCCTACTTCAATACCGTTGCAAACGAAGTCGTAAGCCTTTGCACGAACCTTCTCTGGATGAGTGTCCAGCATTGGTATATCATCAGGATTTGGCATTGTAAACGGATGATGAGTTGCCATCAGGCGCTGTTCTTCATCACTCCATTCGAAGAGAGGGAAATCGATAATCCACAAACACTTAAACACGTTCTTGTCACGGAGACCAAGACGTTCGCCCATCTTCAGACGCAAAGAGCAGAGTTGAATGCGAGTTTTGTTGGCATTACTACCACTCAGAATCAAGACCAAGTCACCGTCTTTAGCACCCGTCTTTTCCTTAAGTTGCACTAAAACCTCTTGTGAATAGAATTTATCAATGCTGCTCTTTACTGAGCCGTCTACTTCATACTTTACATATACCAATCCACTTGCACCAATCTGTGGTCTCTTAACAAAGTCGGTAAGTTCGTTAAGTTGTTTGCGTGAATAGTCTGCACATCCAGGTATACATATACCTCCTATATACTCGGCATCATTGAATACGCTGAATTCTCCAGTACCCTTGAGAACATCCATCATCTCAACAAATTCCATTCCGAAACGGAGGTCAGGTTTGTCACTGCCAAAACGGCGCATGGCCTCATGCCATGTCATCTGTTGCAATTTCTCTGGAAGTTCAACGCCACGGATTTCCATAAAAAGATGACGCGCCATATTCTCAAATATCTCAATCACATCCTCTTGGTCAACGTATGACATTTCACAGTCGATTTGTGTAAATTCAGGCTGGCGGTCAGCACGAAGGTCCTCGTCACGAAAGCATTTCGCTATCTGAAAATAACGGTCGAAACCAGCAACCATGAGCAATTGCTTCAGGGTTTGTGGACTTTGAGGCAGTGCATAGAATTGCCCAGGGTTCATGCGTGATGGTACGACGAAGTCGCGCGCACCCTCAGGTGTACTTCCAATAAGAATAGGTGTCTCCACCTCAATGAAATTGAGAGAGTCCAGAAAGTTGCGCACGAGAATGGTCATGCGGTGACGCAATTCGATATTTTTGCGAACACAGGAACGGCGCAGATCTAAATAACGGTACTGCATGCGAATATCGTCACCACCATCAGTATTGTCTTCGATAGTGAATGGAGGAGTAGCACTGACACTAAGCACATTCAACATCTTCACGAGTATTTCAATATCACCCGTAGACAAGTTGGCGTTTTTGTTTTGGCGCTCACTTACCACGCCCATTATCTGAATGCAGTATTCACGGCCCAATTTATTTGCTTTGTCACAAATTTCATTATCGTCAGCTTCATTGAATATCAACTGAGTGATTCCATATCTGTCACGCAAATCAATGAATGTCATTCCACCCATTTTCCTCACACGTTGAACCCATCCGGCAAGTGTAACTTCCTTGCCGACATCAGAGAGGCGTAACTCTCCGCACGTATTTGTCCTATACATCTTATATTTTGGTTTTATATCTGATTTGCAAAATTACAACAAATCTTTGAAACAATAAAAAAAATATGTATTATTCTACGAAATATGAGTTTAAAATAATTATCTTTGCACAAGTTATTGCAAAAACAAATTATTGAGAACTAACAATGAAGAAAATTTATTTCACCTTATTATTTGCGCTTGTCGCATTAAACACAATGTCACAATCTGCACAAAATGTTCTGGAAACGGCGCGCAAAGCAAACAATTATTTTATGGCAAAATATGCCGACCCCACAATTCCCACAATGGTCAAAAAGGTACGCCCGAGCAATCTTTGGACACGTGGTATTTATTATGAGGGATTAATGGCTTTGTATGATATTGACAAAAACGAGCGTTATACCGAATACACAGACAAGTGGGCATACTTTCACAATTGGTCACCCCGCAACGGTATCAAGACAACCGATGCCGATGACGAGTGTTGTGGACAGACATATGTTGCAAGATACTTTCAGACGGGAAGCAAGGATATCGCCAAGATTAGTGCCATAAAGGAAAATTTGGACCATCAGATAGCAACAGGCAAGACGAATTATTGGACATGGATTGATGCCATACAGATGGCGATGCCCTTGTATGCACAAATATATAAGGTAACGGGCGACCGTAAGTATATCGATTACGCAATGAATAGTTATCGATGGACGCGCAACGAATGTGGCGGAGGTCTGCTCAACAAAAAAACCGGTTTTTGGTGGCGTGACAAGGATTTTGTACCACCTTACAAAGAACAGGACGGACACGATTGTTATTGGAGCCGTGGTAACGGATGGGTTTATGCAGCACTGGTTCGTGTAATGAGTCAATTGGATAAAAATGACAAATATTATAAGGAGCTGAAAAAAGACTTCATTATCATGAGCAAAGCTTTCGCAAGTTGCCAGCGCAAGGATGGCCTTTGGAATGTCAGCATGGTATCACCTGCCACATTCGGTGGCAAAGAACTCACAGGCACATCGCTCTTCCTTTATGGAATTAGTTGGGGCATACGCAACGGTATCCTCAAGGCGAATGTATATCGACAGATATGCGACAAGGCATGGACTGCACTTGAGAAAGATTGCGTCCATGAAGACGGATTTTTAGGATACGTACAAGGCACAGGCAAGGAGCCCAAAGACAGTCAGCCCGTTTCATATACAAGTGTTCCCGATTTCGAGGATTTCGGCACAGGATGTTTCCTTTTGGGTGCATCAGAGTATTACAAACTTATAAGACACAAGTAAAATCATATAGTTTTATATAGCACATTGATGTTAACATGGTTTAATAAGTATATCCACAATAATAAAAAAGTTTAAATAGATGATGGTAAATCACGCTACAATATTCTTTTCATTAACTTTGTCGCCAAATGTACATAAATAAAACAAAGATATGAAAAAGATTTTCATCATGACATTCATGCTGTTTGCGTGTATTACATTTGCTGTAGCACAGAAACAGGCTGAAATCAAATTCGATAAGGTTGAATATGATTTTGGCACATTCAGTGAGAACGAAGCCATTCAGGAAACGGTTTTTACCTTCACTAACACGGGCAATGCACCGCTGATTATCAATCAGGCGGTAGCAAGTTGTGGATGTACGATCCCTGAATACACTAAGAACCCGATAATGCCAGGCAAAAAAGGACAGATCAAGGTTACATACAATGGCAAGGGAAAATTCCCAGGTCACTTCAAGAAAAGTATAACTGTGCGCACAAATGGTATCACAGAGATGACACGCCTATATATTGAAGGAACAATGACTGAGACAAAGAAATGACGCATTCAACTAGCTTCATTTCGTTTATAAAGGGAATAATAAGAAAGTGCAAAGCTTCTTATTATTCCCTTTTAATTTTTCAGGTTTAATACTTACCATTGATATTATTTAACACAGAAAGGAGATGACACTAAGTTCTGTCTTTAGGGATGCAAGCCAACGCCTCAAGGCAACCTCATAGTTTGTAAACTTTTATTCATCAAAAAGTGCCACATCTACTACTTGAATCTAGCTTTGTAATTTATCAACACGGGGATCGAAAAACCGGAATGGGAACATAAAATCGTAGTAACATTCACCGATTTTTCGATTTACATCATCCAAAAATGCAAATAACCGTTGCTTAGCCTGCCTTTAACCGTTACTTGCAACGCGTCTAACGATTAGTTGAAGACCAAAAGGACATTAATTGCAACGTATTTAGAGACGAATATTTTGCCTAAAAATGTCAACTGCTTGAATATTAGCACATTGTAATATCACTCTAGAATCACGTATTTTCGACCGTGGGTAAACTTTTTTGAAAAAAGGCCTATATTTTGAAGGTTATTGTAAACTTTTCTGATTAATGTAACAAATATAAATTTGGCTCATCCTACATTTTTGTGGTGAATTAAATAAATATAAGCCACAACAAATATGTAGAACACCAAAAATTGCATTCACAGATCAAACCGTTTGCATGTTGAGACAAATTTACTTGCGTTACCGCAATCATAACACAGCAAACAAATGCCTCAAATTTTCCGGAAGTTGAACAGTTATCAGAAAGAATAAGAGAACCCCAAAGACGCATATTCCTTAAATTGCCAATATCCCAAGTTCACGTCACGTGACGATGCGCCATCGTCAAATCGAGGATAGACAAAAAGATTGGTACTGATGTATTTATTGAATTGGAACGTAAATGTATTCTCCCACTCCATCTCAGTACGCTTATATGTGGTATATCCGTACCAACGGGCTTTCCAATTTATCATATCCGACAATTTCCATGATAAATCTAGCGTTATCTCAGAACCATAGTCGATCAAAGTGTGGCTGCCCACATCTATACCGTAACGCGTGGCAAGTGCAACACGATCTACATATTTGAAATTGCATGCCAAAGGTGCCATATGTGCAGTACCAGTGAGCTTCTGATTAAACCAACTGACAGTATAATCCATACCGACAGAGAGGTTTAGATTGAACGGTGACATAAAATCGGAATAGGTTGTGGAATCATTGCTCTTAAGACCGTGTGCGAATTGCGTATAAGCAATGAGTTGCAGTGTATAATACCATTTTTTAGAAGCCTGCAATCCTAGTTTTCCTGTATAACGGATAAGATCCTCGGATGTCTTGTATTTATGTATTGTGTCGCCTTTGGTGGTCTGATAACCCAACTTTAGTTCTAGTTTGTTATCCAACTTTACCTTCTGCTTGTTGTTATAGTTGAACTGCATAGTAACGCTACCCACCATGGAATAATTGCTTTCACCCCCTTTATACCAGTTGCATGACACATAATTTTGCAGAAATTGCATATAATAGTCGCCATAGAAAGTCCAAAAATTTGGTTTCTTCACCACGATGCTTACAGGAGTAAATTCGGGCTCCATCGGCACAGGTGCCAACTTGTGCACAATATCGAGGCCGGAGTTAACCCTAGAGGGCTGCGGATTGATTGTTGGACCCACATTGTCAAGCACATCCTCACTCGTTTCTACAAGGTCTGGACGATTCAGGTAAACATACATCAGCGCATTGTCAATTATCTGATTTTCACCAGTTTGAACATAATAATTTGAAGTCAAGTTTAACATTCGGTTAGCAGCACCGTGATAGAACGTGACAGGTATGAATAGCTTGGCTTTCTGGATATCACCACTTCCAGATTGAAGCATAAGTTTGCTATATATATGTGAATTGCTAAAACTGTCTGTCGGTATACTTATGAGTTTCTGTTTGAATGCAGTCAAAGAGTCAGAATATTTCTTGACAAAATCAGATTCGGCAGGCTGCAGAGTACTATAACGGCTGCTAAAACGTGGGAAACGGTAACGCCATTGAGCACTGGCGGAGATAACAGTCAGTGCAAGCATAAACGATAATATATGTTTAAACTTCATGCTAATACATTAATTTTAATGCAAAGGTAATAAAAAGATTAGAGAATTTATTGCAACGGCGATATAATTAAATTTATTTGATAATTTGATTATACTCTTCCTTTAATCATTATTCACTCCCCATTTATGAGAAGAACGTACACTTCCCCTCTACAACGAGGTTGATTTACTGACATTTCATGGAAGAGGTACAACAGACCATTTCTCTACAATTAGCGAAACATGTATTATTTACCGTATTATTGAACACAAAAAACGATACAAATAAAATGCAAAAATTGATACGGTTTTATTTTGTTTTTATACCAAAAATTAGTATCTTTGCACCTTGTTATATTATTGGGGAATGGAACATTATATCCCCATGTGTAAATAGAATGTTTTTCAGATATAAATTAAAATAATACATATTTATCGTGGCAGAAACAAAGTATATCTTCGTCACAGGCGGCGTGGTTTCCTCTCTCGGAAAGGGAATTATCTCGTCCTCGATTGGAAAGCTTCTCCAAGCAAGAGGCTACAACATCACAATCCAAAAGTTTGACCCGTATATCAACATTGACCCTGGTACACTGAACCCTTATGAGCACGGAGAGTGCTATGTGACAGTGGATGGTATGGAGACCGACCTCGACCTTGGACATTATGAGCGATTTACCGGTATTCACACAACAAAGGCCAACTCACTGACAACCGGCCGCATATACAAGGCAGTCATTGACAAGGAGCGCCGTGGAGACTATTTGGGCAAGACTATCCAAGTTATCCCTCATATCACAGACGAAATAAAACGCAACGTGAAGTTGCTGGGGCAGAAATATCATTATGACTTTGTGATAACTGAGATTGGAGGTACGGTGGGCGACATCGAGTCAACTCCATTTCTTGAGGCAATACGCCAGTTAAAATGGGAATTAGGCAAGCAAGCATGTTGCGTTCACCTCACATACGTGCCTTACCTGAAAGCAGCACAAGAATTAAAGACAAAGCCCACTCAGCACAGCGTGAAAGAACTACAAAGCATCGGTATCCAACCAGATGTGTTGGTATTACGCACAGAGAAGCATCTCAATGAAGGCATACTGAAAAAGGTTGCCAGTTTCTGTAATGTAGACAGTGATTGCGTAATACAGAGCGAAGACTTACCAAGTATCTATGAAGTTCCCGTTAACATGCAGAACCAAGGACTGGATGTTGCCATACTTAAGAAGATGGGCATGGAAATTGGTGAGAAACCCGCTTTGGGTCCTTGGAAAAGTTTTCTGGACAGAAGAAACAAAGCCACAGAGGAAGTGCACATCGGAATTGTTGGCAAGTATGACTTGCAGGACGCATACAAAAGTATCCGTGAGAGCCTTTCACAAGCAGGCACATACAATGATCACAAGACAATTATCACATATATCAACTCCGAGAAGTTGACAGAAGAGAACGTGTGCGAGAAGCTGGCAGGTCAGGATGGCATCGTAATTTGTCCAGGATTCGGTCAACGTGGAATCGAGGGCAAATTAGTTGCAGTCCATTACACGCGCACCCACGACATCCCCACATTCGGTATATGTTTAGGTATGCAGATGATGGTCATCGAGTTTGCACGCAATGTGCTTGGTCTTAACGATGCCAACAGCACCGAGATTGACGAGAAGACAGAGCACAACGTCATCGACATCATGGAGGAGCAAAAAGACATCACCAACATGGGAGGCACAATGCGTCTAGGTGCTTTTGAATGTGTATTAAAACAAGGTTCGCGCGTGCTAGACATATACAAGCAGACTAACATTCAAGAACGCCATCGCCATCGCTATGAGTTCAATAACGATTATGAAAAAGAATACGAAAGAGAAGGAATGAACTGCGTGGGTAAGAACCCAGAGAGCAGCCTGGTGGAAATCGTTGAGATACCAGGACTGAAATGGTACATCGGCACACAGTTCCATCCGGAATATCAGAGTACAGTATTGAAGCCACATCCTCTGTTTGTCGACTTCATTAAAATAGCAATAGAAAATCAGAAAAAATAAATGGATAAGAATAGTATAATAGGCTTTGTGCTTATTGCAGTGGTGCTGATAGGTTTCAGCGTTTGGTCTCAGCCGTCAGATAAGGAAAAAGCAGAGGCTGCAAGACAAGACTCCATAACAATGGTAGCGCAAAAGAAAGCCGAGCAAATGCAGAAAGCGGCAACCTTGAAACAGGCTGAAATCAAGCAAAAGGTGCTAAAAGACACAACAAGCATGTTTCACACCTCATTGCAGGGACAAGCACAAAATATCGTATTAAAGAACAGCAAGATTGAACTCACCCTCAACACAAAGGGCGCTACAGTTCAGAAAGCTGTGATAAAGAATTTCAATGATCGCATCGGCAATAAGAATGTAACGCTCTTCGACAGCAAAGACCAGCAGTTGAACTACACTTTGGTAGCCAAGGAGGCAAACATATCAACATCCGACTTGTATTTTCTGCCTTCAAGTGTCACCGACTCTACTGTAACTCTTACCGCACAGGCAGGTGAGGGCAAATCTATCACACTAAAATATCTGCTGGGCAAGGACTATATGCTTCATGCTAGTTTTCAGGTAATAGGAATGAACGGCATCTTCGCCCCTAACACCACCACAATGGATGTAAATTGGAAAGATAATTGCCGCCAACAAGAGCGAGGATTCACGTTCGAAAACCGTTATGCCACACTGACCTACCACGAGGTGGACGGTGGCACAGACTATCTGAATGAGGGCAAAGAGAATATTGATAAGGTCATCGAGGAGAAAATCAATTGGGTGGCTTTCAAAAACCAATTTTTCTCTGCCGTTATGATTGCTCGCAATGACTTCAAGGAGAATGCACAAATGACGAGTATTCCTCAACAGAAAGGTACTGGCTATCTGAAGCAATATGAGGCAAAGATGAAAACATTTTTCGACCCGTCAGGAAAGCAACCATCTGAGTTTGACTTTTATTACGGGCCAAACGATTTCCGTTTGTTGCAGAAAGTGGAGAAAGAAAGCAATTTTGGAAAAAATTTGGAAATGCAACGCCTGGTATATCTGGGATGGCCCTTGTTCCGAATCATCAACAGATGGTTCACTTTGTATGTATTCGACTGGCTTACGGGATTGAACATTAATATGGGTATTGTGCTTATCATAATCACATTGTTGCTGAAATTAATTACTTATCCGTTGGTCAAGAAGAGCTATATGAGTTCGGCAAAGATGCGGGTGCTCAAGCCCAAGTTGGATGCAGCAACGGCACAATACAACAAGCCGGAGGATTCGATGCAGAAACAGCAGGCTATGATGGGCGAATATTCAAAATACGGAGTGAGTCCTCTATCGGGATGCCTACCAATGTTAATACAAATGCCTATTTGGATAGCGATGTTTAACTTTGTTCCAAATGCCATCCAATTGCGTGGAGAGAGTTTCCTGTGGATTAAAGACCTTTCTACTTATGACCCGATTTTCGAATGGAATCATAATATATGGTTATTGGGAGACCACTTGTCACTAACATGCATTCTTTTCTGTGTGGCCAACGTACTCTATTCGTGGATGACAATGCGTCAACAAAAGGATCAAATGGTAGGCCAACAGGCAGAACAGATGAAGATGATGCAGTGGATGATGTATCTCATGCCTGTGATGTTCTTCTTCATGTTCAACGATTACAGTTCTGGTCTTAATTTTTATTATTTCATATCTCTGTTTTTCTCAGCAGCCATTATGTGGACGTTGCGCAAGACAACAAATGATGCCAAGTTGCTCGCCATATTAGAGGCCCGTTATAAAGAGAACAAAACCAACCCACAAAAGAAAATGGGTGGCTTTGCTGCTCGTCTGCAGACATTGCAGGAACAATCATCAGAAATGCAGAAGAAGCGCCAGGAACTAGACAAGAAGAAACACGGACAATAGTAATATATAACAAAATAATGAAAGATGAAAGATGAATGTTTGAATGCTGTGACTATTACGCTTTCATCTTTCATTTTTCATCTTTTTACTATAACTCCTAAAATATTTATCCAATGAAAAAAGCAATCACAATTGTGGCGGCCATCCTTTTAGCAGGCACTCCACAAATCGAAGCACAGACAATGATTGAAAAAAATAACATCACGCTGAATAGCGACCTGATGACACCAGAATCCCTTTGGGCGATGGGACGCATGGGCGGAGCTGCAGCATCACCTAATGGCAAACAGATTGTATACCAAGTGGGATATTACAGTGTGGAGCAAAACAAGGGACATCAGATCCTGTATGTCATGGATTCTGATGGCAAAAACAAGAAAAGGCTCACTACGTCTACAAAGAGCGAGACAGATGCTGCATGGATTGAAGGCGGGCGTAAGATTGCATTCATCACAGACGGTCAATTGTGGGAGATGAATGTGGACGGTTCTTGCCGCAGACAACTCACAAATTCGAAGGCAGACATCGAAGGTTTCAGGTTCTCTCCTGACGGAGAAAAAGTTATTCTCTTAAAATCCCTCACATATAATGGGAGCATCAAGGCTAATCCTTCTGATTTACCATTGGCAACAGGCCGTGTGGTAACAGATATGAATTATCGTCATTGGGATCATTACGTGGAAAGCATCACTCATCCTTATGTGGCAAACGTCACAAGCGATGGGGTGAACGACGGGATCGACATCATGGAGGGAGAGCCTTATGAATGTCCTCTTGCACCATTCGGCGGCATAGAGCAGTTAGCTTGGAGTCCTGACTCTAAATATGTGGCATATACATGCCGCAAGAAAGTGGGAGTAGAATATGCCATCTCCACAGATGCCGACATTTATCTCTATAACATAATTACGCATGAGACACGTAATCTGTGCAAACCTTTGGGATATGCTGAACCAAAAATTGATGCTACAAAGACAATGAAATACCAAGAGGTGAATAATCAAAATGGCGATATGAACGTGGGCTACGATGTTAATCCAAAGTTCTCTCCCGATGGTAAATACGTGTCTTGGCAGAGCATGAAACATAACGGATACGAAAGTGACCGCAATCGATTGTGTGTCTACACTTTGACAGATGGTACAAAGAAATATGTTACAGAGTCTTTTGATTCAAATGTTGACGACTATTGCTGGGCAAACGATTCACAAACATTGTATTTCATAGGCTGTTGGCATGCGTGCATAAATGTTTATCAAACAAATCTGAACGGTCAGGTGAAACAACTCACAGATGGATGGAATGATTATGGCAGCGTGCAAATGTTAGGCAATAGCAAGAAGTTGCTCACAACACGTCACAGCATATCAAATCCAGATAATCTCTTTATCGTAACACCATCCAAGAAGGAGAAGAAATCGGATGTTGCCCAAATTACCGACGAGAACAAACACATCTTCGACCAATTAGTGTTGGGCAAGATAGAAGAACGTTGGGTAAAGACAACGGATGGCAACCAGGAACAGGTTTGGATTATTCTTCCCCCTCATTTCGATGCCAATAAGAAGTATCCCACCCTACTCTATTGTGAGGGAGGACCACAAAGTCCAGTCAGCCAATTTTGGAGTTACCGTTGGAACTTCCAGATTATGGCAGCACACGGATACGTAATTGTGGCACCAAACCGCCACGGATTGCCAGGATATGGCAGTAAGTGGAACGAAGAGATATCGGGAGATTGGACAGGTCAGTGCATGAACGACTATCTTTCAGCCATTGATGACGCGACAACAAATCTTCCATTTGTTGACAAAGACCGTTTGGGATGTGTGGGCGCATCGTTTGGAGGTTTTTCCGTTTATTACCTCGCAGGTAATCATAACAAACGTTTTAAGGCATTCATCGCACACGATGGTGCATTCAATCTTGAATCAATGTACACTGATACAGAGGAGGCATGGTTCTCTAATTGGGAATATGATGACGCTTATTGGAACAAAGACAAAACAGTGAACGCAAAGAAGACATACGAGAACAGCCCTCACAAATTCATCGACAAATGGGATACACCAATCCTCTGCATACATGGAGAAAAAGATTATCGTATCAACGCCAATCAAGGAATGGGCGCATTCAACGCAGCACGCCTACATGGTGTACCGGCAGAACTTCTTATATTCCCTGATGAAAACCATTGGGTATTGAAGCCACAGAACGGTATTTTATGGCAACGAACTTTCTTTGAATGGCTCGATCGTTGGTTAAAAAAATAGCACAAACACATAATTAATATAATGGTAGAAATAATTCAAAAAAAATTAAACGATTCAGCAGGAGCGCGCTGGACAGCTCTCATCATTGTAGCATTTACGATGATGATGGGCTACTTTCTCACAGACGTAATGTCACCACTGCAAGACATGCTCGAACAACCTGTTAAGGAAGGTGGTTTCGGCATGGGATGGACAAGTTCAGAATATGGATTTTTCTCTGGTTCATATGGTCTTATCAACGTATTCCTGTTTATGTTGTTCTTCGGAGGTATCATCCTCGACAAGATGGGAATCCGTTTCACAGGAACAATGTCATGCATACTTATGGTTATTGGTGCATTCATCAAGTTTTATTCCATACAGTTTATATCTCCGGAACACACGCTTTCAATATTCGGAATCGATTATAAAATTCAAGTTTGGATAGCATCATTAGGTTTTGCCATTTTCGGAATGGGATGCGAGATATGCGGGATAACGGTATCAAAGATTCTTGCAAAATGGTTTACGGGGCATGGTATGGCCCTTGCTATGGGTATCCAGGTGGCGTTGGCACGATTGGGTACAGCAATGGCTTTATTCATAAGTCCAATCATAGCACATAAATTCAACAACATATCCATGCCTATCCTATTAGGAGCGATATGTCTTTGTACTGGTCTCCTGGGATTCATTGTATACACGGTGATGGATAAGAAACTTGAAAAATCAGTTGAAGCAGAAAAGACAGGCAACGAGGTTGAGGAAGAAGGATTTAAGTTCAGCGACTTGAATGTAATATTTACTAGTCCAGGCTTTTGGCTCATCACATTACTTTGCCTGCTTTTTTATTCAGGAGTATTCCCATTCTTAAAATTTGCTACAAAACTGATGATTGCAAAATACGGAGTAGATTCTGAATTCGCAGGCGTTATCCCAGCAGTACTTCCATTTGGAACTATATTCCTTACACCTATTTTCGGAATAATTTACGACCGTATTGGTAAAGGTGCAACATTAATGATTATCGGTTCGTTGATGATGACACTTGTGCATATTTGCTTTGCATTGCCAATACTCAATACTGGTGCATTTGCCTTAATTCTAATGATTGTTCTAGGAATAGCATTCTCATTAGTGCCAAGCGCCATGTGGCCGTCAGTTCCCAAGATTATCCCTATGAAACAACTTGGAAGTGCCTATGCCATAATATTCTATATACAGAACATCGGTCTTACACTTGTTCCTATGCTCATAGGAAATGTGCTTCAAGCAAATACAGTAAACGGGAAAATGGACTTCACATCAACAATGTGGATATTCGCCAGTTTCGGTGTAGTAGCAGTAATCCTTGCAACTTTCCTAAGAATTCTAGATGGAAAGAAACATTACGGATTACAACAAGCAAACATCAAAAAAGAGAAGTAATGAAATAAAGAAAAGGTAAATGCAATTGCTCCTACAGTTTTTGGCGCAAGCATTTACCTTTTTACAATTTTTTCCTAGCAAACTTTCTCTAATCTCTTCATAATAGAGAACATAAAGATTGCGGCAGCAAGACAGAGAGTAATGAGGATTCCCCATATTGCGACCAATGGGAGATTTCCCCACAAACGACCAGTAATCTGAACTGCATAGTTACCTACAGCGGTAGCAGCAAACCATCCACCCATCATGGCACCCTTTAACTTCGGAGGAGCCACCTTACTCACAAAACTGATACCCATAGGACTGAGCAAAAGTTCAGCGAATGTCAATATCAAATATGTTGAAATCAGCAGATTTGGTGATGCAGGATTCGTCAGTAGACTTGCATTAGCCTTCAAATCGGCAGGTGTAGGCATGCCAAGACTGCCAAACGTCATCAGACAGTAGGCGACACCGGCAACTAGCATACCTAAAGCAATCTTACGAGGTGCAGAAGGTTCCTTGCCCTTAGTTGCAAGTGATGAGAACAAAAGTAACGAGAACGGTGTCAGGGCAACAACGAAGAACGGATTGAACTGCTGGAACTCTTGTGGCAAGATATTGGTCACAGTATCTAAATCAAAATATATTGCAGAGATTCCAATCAAACAGATGGAACATACGACACCAGAGACAATCTTTGCTCGATTAGTTCTTGACTGGAACAGACTGAACGCAGCATAGATAAAGATAGCTATGAGTGCAAGACTCCATACATTAAAACCGATACGAGAAAGACCAGAAACAGAAGATGCCGTATAGTCACGAGCAAAATAAGTAAGTGTAAGTCCGTTCTGATGGAATGCCATCCAAAAGAATATCACTACAACGAACACAAGTACAAGAGCTGTGACACGTTGTTTTGTCTCAGCATGGGTGAGTTCTTCTTCTTTGATATTGGTATTACCTTCAGCCTTGGCCTCAGCAGCCACCTGCAGAGAATTACCTTCCACATGTTTGAATGTACGGCGAAAACAGAAGTATATCAATGCAGACACAACCAGAGAGAGACAAGCTATGCCAAAACCATAGTTGTAAGCTTGTGACAAACTGTCAATATATTGGTGACAGAATGTTGCAATGTCTCCCGTAAAATTTGGAGCTACCTCTGTAATGAGTTTTTTCAGATTGGCAGTATTCTCTGTAGTAATAGTACCATCAAGGAACTGATGTGCAATTGCTGGCACTTTACCATTATAAGTAAATCCATCCTTACCCATCATCCAGTTGGTCATAGCCGTGGCAGCGGTAGGAGCAAACATAGCGCCAATATTTATCGCCATATAGAAAAGCGAGAAAGCTGTGTCACGCTTCTTGCTAAAACGGGCATCATCATAGAGGTTTCCTACCATCACCTGAAGGTTACCCTTAAAAAGACCTGTACCCAAAGCGATAAGCGACAATGAACCTATCATGCACCAAAAGCCAATATTATCGGCTGCGGTTGGAATGGCAAGAAGAGTATATCCAAGAAACATAACAAAGAATCCGGATACCACCATCTTACCATAACCGAACTTATCGGCCAAAATACCACCGAGCAACGGTAGAAAATAGACACCAGCAAGAAAACCTGAATAGATACCAGCAGCTTCGCCTTCATCATATCCAAACTTTGCTTGCATGAACAATGTAAAAATGGCAAGCATGGTGTAATAACCGAACCGCTCACCTGTATTGGCAAGAGCCAATGCATAAAGGCCCTTAGGCTGTCCTTCAAACATAAATTAATAATTATTTATTTTTTGGTTTTTTTATATCAAACAGATATGTCATTTTTAGCACAATGTTACCAAAATTAGATTTTCCGAAATAGTCGCGTTTGCTATCACCGAAAATATTTCCCAATCCGTAATAATAACGAGCTTCCGCAAGGAAATGTCCCACATAGGGAACAGAATATTCGACACCCAAACCACCAGCAATACCATAATCAAACTTATTTTCCACCGACATTGTATCCTGAGCGACAATACTATTCACACGGTCAACAGTATTGCGAGTAGCGAAATCGAAATTTGATGAAGTACTCTCATTTATGTACACTCCGAATTGAGGTCCCGCCTGAAAGAAAAATTGCATACCCTTCTTTTCTTTTCCCCATGCCAGATGGGCAAAAATGGGTACCTGTATGTAATTGATTTTACGACTATAGTTCTCAGCAAGCCCTGAAGACTTGTTCATCACAGCATTGTCATTTGCATCTAGAATATCCTCTTTCCATCCTAAAGACGTGTAATTAACCTCGGTGTATATAGAACAGATTGTATTAAAGTATTTCTCACAAACATATCTTAATGACAGGCCACCAGTCAATCCTGTATATTGTCCTTGCGGGACAGTAGGATTGAAAGCAACACTACTCAAAGAATAACCTGCATTCACACCAAAGGAAAGATCATTGCGATGCTGACCGATCTGTGCAGACACAGACATAGAGATTACAAGCAGCAATATGATTGATAAATTTCGCATTACGGGATTATTAATATGAGATAGATTCGATATTGTGGTCATATGTGTAATGTATCAGTATAAAATTTGAGTTTTGCATACCTCCATTACCAGCACGTTTGAAATTCAGAGACGTCTGCAATGGAGTATATATATTTTCAGCACGCGTACCATTAAAGGACTTTCCGTATCGGTGCAATCCATTTATGAAAAATTGAGCCTGGTCATATCCCGTAATTGCAAAACGAGGCATGGTACTCATCATGTCGGTGTTAAACCAACGGCGGTAGTTATTTTCCAAATTGCGAGTTGCAGACGATAACGGATTATAATAGAACGTAGAAGGAATGTATGTGTCGTATTTGAAGAAATTTTCCAAATTATATTTGGTATACATCAGCCATTCTGTATAACCAAACAAACTAACCACTACACCAGGATAGTTTATTGTCAATCCATTAATTTTAGCAATAGCTACATTCAGTTCTGGCGAACGTCCCGTATTTAGAATGACAATATTAGGTTGACTCTTACTAAATGCCTTGGCGAAATATTCCTCACTTGATTTCAAGTTTGTGATATTATATCTTATTCCGCAGCGGTCCAGTTCTTTGCGCAAAGCGAAAGTGAACGATCCTTTCTTGCTCGTACTGTCATTACAATCGATGAACACAGGATGATGCTTACCAAATCTGTTTAGGAATGCAGAGATAGCAGAATTGTTCAATTGATCGCCCGTCTGATAGATCTGGAATATCTGGGGATTTCTCACCACCTCATCACCAGTGACAGAGAACGGTATTACCAATTTGATATTGTTAGTGTTGCAGAAGTCACCAAGGGGTTTCACCTGCGTGCTATATAGGGGACCAAAGATAATGTCACAATTTTTTGCATTGTTTTCTAGCAAAGTCTGACGAATGTCTGCATTAGCATTCACATTCCAAGCCCATACTTCTGTGCTCACACCTTTGGCTTTCATGCTATCACATGCCATAATCACTCCACGATAATATTCCACCATGCGTTTTCCATCACCATCCACATCGTGCAATGGCAACATAACACCCACACGTATTGCCCGTGCACGTATATCATCATTCGCTTTGGCAGACGTAGTTGCAACTATTGGTTTAGCATAATTCTTTTCAAATGGGATAAAAACGTAATCACCTTTTTTTAGTTCATATCCACCTTTTTTCATATCAGGATTTGCATCCATAAGTTCCGGCAAAGTAAGGTTATATTTCTTCGCAATGCCGAAGACTGAATCTTTCTTTTTCACCTGATACATATCTCTCCATTTTGTAGTTTGCGCCAATACGGGCAATGCAATGGAGATAAAGATAAGTGCTGATAAATATCTTAAAAAATGTCTCATAATCTCATTTTTTCTTTTGATGATGCAAAAATACAAAAAAAAGAGTGGCTAAATCAACATTATTCAGTATTTTTGCATAAAAGAATTAATAATGATAGCTATTAAACAAATATTCACGCTTTCGGCAATAATATTACTGACAACACCAGTAATAGCAGATATCAATCCAACAATCAGCCCCACAGCCAAATATACCAATAGCAATGGTGAAGAAGAAGAAAGCACAGCATATTCTGGTTCAGCGCCTATCACGGGCAAGTTTGCTGCCAACACGTCCAATTTGGGTTCATGGAATGCACATTACGAATGGCGATTCTATACAGAAGGCAATTCAGCATCACCATATATAATAAGGTATGAACAAGACACGGAATATACATTCACCAAAGCTGGGACCAACTATATTGAGCTCTATGCCACATTCACGCAAGGCACCGACACTGTAGCTTACACAGCCAATTATTGGAGTGAGACAAATCCGATGTCAATAACAATATCCGAAAGTAAGTTGGATATGCCCAATGCTTTCTCACCAAATGGAGATGGAATCAATGATGTATACAAGGCTAAAGATGGTTATCAATCAATAATAGAGTTTCACGCCTACATTTTCAACCGTTGGGGACAGCAACTCTATTCATGGGATAATCCTGCAGACGGATGGGACGGAAAGTTTCACGGCAAAGATGTGAAACAGGGTGTGTATTTTGTATTGGTAAAGGCAAAAGGTGCAGATGGCATCAAATATAATATCAAACGGGACGTTAATCTGCTCAGAGGATTTTCTGAGAACACAAATAACAAAGAATAACCTCCTCTGCTCCCTCTCCCAAGGAGGTGAGTGTCTCAGGGTTCACAGGTTATAATTACATGCTATAAATTAAAATAGGTATATTTTGTTGATAAATAATACAATGCCAAATTGCGTCCGCAAGACGCTCCCCTACTTGGGAGGGACAGAGGATTTTTATATATGAAAAGAGAAGACGAAAAGATTAATGTTTGGGGTGCTCGCGTTCACAATTTGAAGAATGTGGACGTTGAAATTCCACGCAATTCACTCACGGTTATTACAGGATTATCTGGTTCAGGCAAGTCATCATTGGCTTTCGACACAATATTTGCCGAAGGTCAGCGACGATATATAGAGACATTCTCTGCATACGCACGCAACTTTATTGGTGGTATGGAACGCCCAGACGTTGACAAGATAACAGGATTGAGTCCTGTTATAAGCATAGAGCAAAAGACAACCAACAAGAACCCGCGTTCCACCGTGGGTACAACCACCGAGATATATGATTACCTCCGATTGCTCTACGCACGGGCAGGTACGGCATACAGTTACATATCGGGCGAACGGATGGTGAAATACACAGAGGAGCAGGTACTCCAGATGATATTAAATGAATATTCAGGTAAACGCATCTACATCCTTGCACCACTCGTACGCCAACGCAAGGGACACTATCGCGAACTCTTCGAGAATATGCGGCGCAAAGGTTATCTCTACATACGTGTTGACGGAGAGGTAAAAGAAATGGTTCGGGGAATGAAGGTTGACCGTTACATGAACCATAACATTGAGGTTATCATCGACAAATTGCAGGTGCAGAATAAGGACGACGAACGTCTGAAGAAGAGCGTGCAAATAGCAATGAAACAGGGAGATGGCGTATTAATGATTATTGATAAGGACACCGAAGAGGTACGCAATTTCTCCAAACGGTTGATGGATCCTGTTACAGGGATATCGTATGGAGAACCGGCACCAAACATTTTCTCATTCAATTCGCCAGAAGGCGCATGTCCAAAGTGCAAGGGTTTGGGATACATCAATGAGATAGACCTCAAAAAGGTCATCCCTGATAATAAGCTCAGCATACACAGCGGTGCAATAATACCTTTAGGCAAATACAAAAACCAAATGATTTTCTGGCAGATTGATGCTATATTGAAAAAATATGAATACAACATTAAAACACCAGTAAAAGACATTCCGCAGGATGCCATCGATGAAATATTGTACGGTAGTCTCGAGAATATTAAAATTTCAAAGGATCTCGTTCACACATCTTCAGATTATTTCATCGCATTTGATGGTGTGATAAAATACCTCCACACGGTGATGGATAATGACGACAGCGCTACCGGACAGAAATGGGCTGACCAATTCCTTGCAACATGCGAGTGTTCTGAATGTAAGGGACTACGGTTAAAACGCGAATCACTCTCATATCGAATATGGGATAAAAACATATCTGAGGTTTCAAATCTAGACATAACAGATTTGCGTGAGTGGCTCAACCATGTAGAAGAACACATGGAACCACTACAACAGAAAATTGCAACAGAGATTGTCAAAGAAATTAAGACACGTGTTGACTTTCTCCTTGAAGTTGGTCTCGATTATTTGACACTCAACCGCCAATCAGCATCTCTCTCTGGTGGTGAGAGCCAGCGCATACGTCTTGCCACGCAGATTGGTTCACAATTGGTAAATGTTCTATATATCCTTGATGAGCCGAGCATAGGATTGCATCAGCGCGACAATGAACGACTTATCAAATCTTTGAAAGAATTGCGTGATATAGGTAATACGGTCATTGTTGTCGAGCATGACAAGGACATGATGCTCAGCGCTGATTATATCATCGACATTGGCCCCAAAGCGGGTCGCAATGGTGGAGAAGTAGTTTATCAAGGCACACCTGTAGAAATGCTCAAACAAAATACAATCACGGCTGATTATCTGAATGGAGTTAAGAAAATTGAAGTCCCCCAAAACAGACGTACGGGCAATAATAAAAGTATTTGGATACGTGGTGCACATGGCAACAACCTAAAGAATGTGGACGTGGAGTTTCCTCTTGGAAAACTTATTGTTGTCACTGGTGTGAGCGGTTCTGGAAAGTCTACTCTAGTCAACGAGACATTACAGCCAATCCTCTCCCATCATTTTTATCGTTCACTGAAGAAGCCTATGCCTTATGAAAAAATTGAAGGTATTGAGAATATAGACAAAGTGGTAAACGTGGATCAGAGTCCGTTGGGCCGCACCCCGCGCAGTAATCCTGCCACATATACGGGCGTGTTCAGCGACATCCGCAGCCTCTTTGTTGGTCTTCCAGAAGCAAAAATACGTGGTTACAAACCTGGCCGCTTCTCATTCAATATCAAGGGTGGGCGATGCGAAGCGTGCAGTGGCAACGGATACAAAACTATCGAGATGAATTTCCTCCCTGATGTAATGGTGCCCTGTGAGGTGTGTCACGGCAAACGATATAACCGTGAAACGTTGGAGGTGCGTTACAAAGGTAAAAATATCGCCGATGTGCTCGAAATGACGATCAATCAGGCCGTGGAATTTTTCGAAAATGTGCCAAACATATTGCAGAAAATAAAGACAATACAAGACGTTGGTCTCGGGTATATAAAATTGGGACAGCCCTCAACCACATTGAGCGGTGGAGAGAGTCAGCGTGTGAAGCTCGCTACAGAACTAAGTAAGCGTGACACAGGCAAGACATTATACATATTGGACGAACCCACTACAGGTCTTCATTTCGAGGATATCAGTATATTGATGGATGTTCTACAAAGATTAGTTGACCGTGGCAACACCGTAATTATCATTGAGCACAATCTCGATGTAATTAAGTTGGCTGATTACATCATCGACATGGGACCAGAAGGCGGACGCAACGGTGGCAACGTTCTTTCAATAGGCACACCCGAAGAAATTGCATTAAGCAAAGAAGGATACACTCCAAAATTTCTCAAGGATGAACTCCATTCATAAAGGACACTAAAGACAGGTAACTTGATTCATGAAACTTTCTTCTTATTAACTTTAAATATGAGTCTGATTTCCATAAACGACTGTCATTTTAATTACAAACGATGAGATAGTTAACAATAAACAAAAATATTATTTCCAATTATTAGTGTTCGGTAAACATAAATTTACTGTCTGAATCTATTGAATATCAATAAATTCAGACGAGAAATAGTTACTCAAGCCCCCTATGATTACTCGATGCCTTGCTCGGACAGTTCTAGAGGAGATTGTAATGCTTCTAATAAAGCCTTCTCTCAATTTTTTCCAGATGCTCGAGGAAACTTTGGAATGATATAAAACTCAATATACACGCCAACATTAAATTAACGGGCCATTATCGAATACCTTTCGATAATGGCCCGTTTGATTTAATATATTAGCTTTCTTTTATACAGCCGCAACTTCAATCCAATCGTAGAAAAATGAGAAAACACCCATAAGGATAATTCCTGCAGTACAGATTGCAAGTGCGATTTTGGTTCCTAAGTTAGATTGGAATGTAGGGAGAGGTCTATCTGATTTATTGATATACATTGACTTCACAATAAGCAGATAATAATACAAACTTATGACAGTATTGATCAATGCAATAAAGACCACGAAGTAAGCAAATTTGCTACCTTGCTGCGCAGCAGCAAGGAATACAAAGAACTTGCTAAACATACCTGCAAACGGAGGAATACCTCCCAACGAGAACAAGGCGATAGTCATTAGAAAAGCTAATTTTGGATTGGTACTATAGAAACCATCATAAGCATCCATTTCAGTATTCCCGTTATTATGTTCCTCAACAGCACTGATTATTGTGAAGACGCTCATATTGGCAACAACATAGATGAGTACATAGTAAGACAAGGCTGTAACACCCAGACTACTGTTACCCACAACAGCCAACATGATATAACCAGCTTGAGAGATTGAACTGAAAGCCATAAAACGTTTCAGTTCACTCTGACGGATAGCGAAAAGATTAGCAACTGTGATACTCAGCACAATGACAATATTAAGCATATACTCCCAATATTCAGACATTGGAGCGAAAACCTTCATCAAAATGGCACAAAGAGTAAACGCAGCCGCTCCCTTAGAGACAACACTCAGATAGCCGGTGACTGTGGTTGGTGCGCCCTGATATGAGTCGGCAGTCCAGAAGTGGAAAGGTACAAGAGAGATTTTGAAACCAAGTCCGCTAAAAAAGAACACAAGCCCCATAATTGTTAGTGGTGTTGCTGTAATCTTTGCAGCTACATCATCGAAATATAACGTTCCCACGGCTCCATAAAGGAATGAAATGCCATATAGCATCACGCCACTTGAAAATATTGCAGTGAGAATAAACTTAGCACCAGCCTCGGCAGAGTTGTGACGGTATTTGTCGAATGCCACAAGACATGCCATTGGAACACTTGCCATTTCGAGTCCTAGAAAGAACAGAAGAAAATGGTTGGCACTAACCATCATGTTCATACCGAGCAGAGTGCTCAACACGAGCATATAGAATTCACCTTCCTTGAAAGCAGTATCACGGCGTTGCATCCATTCACGTGACTGTATCATCACGATGAGTGTTCCAATGGCCAGAATAGTCTTTATCACACCGATGGATGCATTGGTCTGATACATACCACCGAAAGTGGTAGAAGCCCCTACAGGAGAAATATTGATGGCGACATGAGCCACCATAAGCACGCACATAAGCGGATTAAACCATTTACGCTCTTTGCCAACACTACAAAAGTCCGCAACAAATGCTATCACCAGAATTGCCATCAATGTGACCTCTGGCATCATATTTAAAAACTGACTATAATCGATATTCATGATTCTTAATTCATAATTCATAATTCATGATTCTTAATCCTACAAAGCACCAACCGTGTTGATGTGTTGGAGGATGGGACCAAGAGTGTCACTTATAACATTGCTTGCCCACAACGGTGCAAGACCAAGTCCGGCAACGCAGAAGATAAGACAACATACGGCAACGCGCTCATCCCAAGTTGCATCAGTAAGTGACTCGTAATGTGGGTCAGCAACTTTCTGATAAAGAATCTTTCCGATAACTCTCAGAATGTATACAGCCGTTATTACGATAGATGTACAAGCGATAATTGTTGCTGCACGATGGAATGTATCGGCATTCTCGAAAGAACCAACGAAGATTGTCATTTCCGCAACGAATCCAGAGAAACCGGGAAGACCAAGATTAGCAAGACCGGCAATCACATATCCTACACCAAGGAATGGCATAATCTTCATCAAACCACCGAGTTTGCGTACATCACGAGTGTGAGTGCGACCATAAATCATACCGATTAGGGCGAAAAAGAGGGCGGTCATCAATCCGTGAGAGAGCATCTGCAGAATAGCACCAGTGCAAGATGTCTGAGTCATCATCAACAGTGCAAAGAGCACCAATCCACAGTGAGACACTGAAGAATAGGCATTGATATATTTTAAGTCAGTCTGAACACATGCAGAGAAAGCGCCATAAACGACAGAGATAGTTGTGAGGATAATAAATATCCAAGCTAACTGATGAGCTGCCTCTGGTAACAAATACATGGCAATTCGGAAACAGCCGTAGCCACCAAGCTTCATCAACACACCAGCATGGAGCATCGAAACTGCCGTTGGAGCAGAAGCATGACCGTCAGGAGACCATGTATGAAATGGGAACAAAGCTCCAAGAACACCGAATCCGATGAATACAAACGGGAAGAATATCTTCTGAATGTGTACAGGTATATTATGCATTAGGGCTATCTCCTGCACATTCATAGTGGTGGCACCACTGAAGAAATAAATACCAAGAATACCCATAATAAGCAATGCTGAACCTCCCATAAGCATCAGGGTAAGTTTCATTGCTGCATATTCCTTAGGACCACTGCCCCATACACCAATCAACAAGTACATAGGAATAAGGGCTATTTCATAAAACATAAACATGGTAAACATATCTGTGCATATGAAAAAACCAAATACACCGGTACTCAACAATGTGAACCAAAGGAAGTATTCCTTAGTGAGTGGTTTCAATTGCCATGAGGCAAATGTTCCCGTAAATACGATGATACTAGAAAGAAGCAACATCACAACAGAGATTCCGTCTACACCAACTGAATAAGCAATATTCAGAGGCTTGAACCAAGGCACACTATATGTGAACAGCATCAAATCGGTATTGCCAGCGTGACGCATCTGAATGAATGTGATGGTCAACCATATTGAAAGTGCCAGCAAGCAAGATGCTCCTGCCACCATCACGCCACGCACCTGATTTAGATTACGTGCGATCCAAAGACCAAGCAGCATCAGGGCGGGAATTACTACGAATAATGTTAATATACTCATTTTATCATAAATTCTTTAAAGACAACATAGCAATATCAATGTAAGCGCTACTGAACCTGTAAGGAACCATACCGCATACTGACGGGCATCACCACTCTGCCATGGACGGATAGTCTCTCCTGCCTCGTTGGTGCCCCAAGCGAGGAAGTTTAATGTACCATCTACGATATGACGGTCGAACCATGCAATAGGATGTGACACACAACGGAAAATAATCTTATGAGTGACAAACATCCAAACTTCATCCATATAGAAACGACGGTAAGCAGCTTGATGCAACCGTGGAAACGTCTTTGCCAAATAGTCGGCAACGGGTGTCTCTTCCTGCTTGTACATGAATGTAGCTAAACAGATACCGAATATAGCAAGAACAGTACTGACAATAGCAATAGTCCATACTGTGTGTGTGTGGAATGCCAAGCCATTGGCACTAACGAAATCGCCAAATTCAAAGAGATGCAGGGTTCCGAAGATGCCCACAGCCATCGTAATAGCACTGAGCACAATCAATGGAATGGTCATCGTAAGTGGAGCTTCGTGTGGCTTGTGCACCTCAGGCTTATTTTTATTGCTCTCATAGTAGCTCTTGCCCCAGAATATCACATAGTATAGACGGAACATATAGAAAGCTGTCATCGTTGCAATACCACTCATAACAACACCCATGATAGGCGAGAAGTTGTAGCAGGCAACAAGTATTTCATCCTTAGAACAGAATCCAGAGAAGAAAGGAATACCAGCAATGGCAAGACAACTAATGAGAAATGTAGCATGAGTGATAGGCATATATTTACGCAGACCACCCATATACATCTTCTCATTGCTATGGACAGCGTGAATAATACATCCGGCACACAGGAACAGACAAGCCTTGAACATGGCATGAGTGAACAGATGATACATACCGGCCATATAACCCAAGCCATTGGCATCAGCATATTCCTTGGTCATTGCTACAGCTCCATTTTCCGGCATACACACGCCCAGAGCTACAAACATAAAACCTATCTGAGAGATTGTTGAGAATGCCAACACGCGTTTGATATCACTCTGACAACAAGCAACAGCAGCTGCATAGAAAGCAGTAAATGCCGCAATATAGGCCACCCAATGAATCTGCTCTGGAGCATACTGCATGAAGATAGGAAACAATGAAGCCACCTGATATACACCAGCAACAACCATTGTTGCAGCATGAATCAATGCTGATACAGGAGTTGGACCCTCCATAGCATCCGGCAACCATATATGTAATGGAAACATAGCACTCTTACCTGCACCACCAATGAACATAAAGAAAAGTGATGTTGGGATAATCCATCCCAGATTGTGCAAGCGGTTGATGCTATCTGCTGCCATGAGACTAGTGTCATGCATATCAGGAATGAGAGAGCCTGTGAAATCGTAATTGAATGTTCCAACATAGAAACTGAACATCAAGATACCAATCAAGAAGAATAAATCGGCAAAACGAGTTACAATAAATGCTTTCTTAGAAGCAGCAACAGCTGCATGCTGAGGATAATAAAATCCAATCAAAAGATAAGAAGACACACCCACGAGTTCCCAAAAGAGGTACATCTGGAAGATGTTTGTTGCAACAACCAATCCCAACATTGACAGAGTGAAAAGGCTCAAGAATGCGTAGTAACGCTGGAACCCTTTCTCACCATGCATATATCCGAATGAATAGATGTGCACCATCAGCGAAACGGTAGAAATCACTATTAGCATCATCACTGAGATTGGTTTCAAAACGAATCCAATATCAAAGACGAGATGCATGCCATTGATGACACCAAAGTCTAGCCATTTGAAATGGAATGCCGTGATGATAGGATATACAGCTGCACCGTCGGCAGTCATTGTACGACCAGAAACCAAGAAATACTGGATGGCCGTGTAGTAGCACAAAATGGTGACAATGCCCAACGATGTAGTACCGATGAGTCCTGCCATTTTGTTTGGCATCTTCATACCAGCTAATCCCAATACGAGGAATGAGAAAATCGGCAGAATGAGTATTAAAAATACATAACTATAATCCATGTTCCTTAAAATTTCATGTTTTCAATACTGTTCACCTGATCACTGTGGAAGTTGCGGTAAACGTTAATGATAATTGCGATAGCCACAGCTGTCTCGGCTGCACTCACACCCATTGAGAACAGTGAGAAAAAGAAACCTTCCAACTGACCGGGATAGAGTATACGGTTGAACACTGCGAAGTTGATATCGACAGAGTTCAAGATAAGCTCTATGGAGATAAGCATAGCTATCAGATTGCGACGGGTTACGAAACCGAAGAAGCCGATGAAGAACAATAGTGCACTAAGCACAAAGAAAAATTCTACTGGTATCATTTATTATCCTCCTTTCTTGCTATCATAATGCCACCGATGATACATGCCAGTAGGAAAACTGAGATAAACTCAAACGGGAGCACATACTGATATTTACCTGAACCCAACAGCGCATTACCAATCTTCTCCATTGGAACCTCGGTATCGGTCATTTGGGCAGCCATATCAATAAACTTGTTTTTAAGCAGAATAACGACTACTGTTGCCAAACCAACCAAGGCAGCCAAACAACCTGCAACAACACGACCACCATGAAGGCGTTCCTGAAGTCCTTGCAATGTGCGCTTGCTGACCAGTTGAATAGCGAAGATGTACAACATTGTTATACCTCCCGCATAGATGGAAATCTGGGCAGCGCCAAGAAATGTATAGTCGAGCAGGAAATAGATGCCTGCCACACCAAAGAGAACAAACAGCAGGAATGTAGCAGCCCGCATGATTCTCTTAGTTGATACGCACACGACAGCTGAGCCTAGTATAACCACTGCCAATATGCAAAACATTACTAAATTTGCCATATCTGTTACTTCCTCATATTATTTAGTACTTGTATTAAATGTACCGATTTCTGCTGGTGCCCCTCCATCAATGATATTAGGCAATGAACTCTTATAGTGTTCCTTATCAAGATGCAGAACCAATTGTTCACGGTCGAACACAGAGTTCTCAAAATCGTTTGTAAACTCGATTGCACCAAAATTGCAAGCGTTAACACATAGCTGACAGAACATACAGTCACCAAGATCGTACTGATAATCTGTCAAATGACGTTTCTTCTTGCCTTCCTCAGTGGTAATCATCTCAGATAAAATCTTGATGGTGCCATTCGGGCAAGCTTTCTCGCATAATGTGCAGGCAACGCACTTTACAACATCGTTCTCGTCACGATTCATAATAAGACGACCACGATGGCGTTTTGACACATGAAGCGTGGTCTTGCGATTCTCTGGATATTGTTCCGTCACCTTCTTGGTAAAGTACTCGCGCATAGTGACACCGAGCCCCACAAGAAGAGACTTCACTCCATCTTTCAAGCCTTCAAAATATGTTTTATTATTTTCTTCCATTTCTTTTATACATTATTTAATGTACCATCCAAATGCTACGATGATTGTCATTAATACGAGGTTAACCAATGAGATCGGCATGAGATATTTCCACTCCAATTTCAATATTTGGTCGATACGCAGACGTGGATATGTCCACTTAATCCAAAGCAAAACCCAAACAAGAGCAAATGTCTTGCCTAGAAACCATACAAATCCTGGAATATAGTCCATTATTTGGTCGAAACCTGTCACACCTATGTGGATTGGCATCCAACCTCCAAGAAATACAGTTGCGGCTATACCGGCAATAATGAACATATTGAGGTATTCAGCCAGATAGAAGAATCCGAAGCCCATACCTGAATACTCTGTATGGTAACCGGCGGTAAGTTCGCTCTCAGCCTCAGCTAGGTCGAACGGGCCACGATTTGCCTCTGCATTACCAGCAATCAGGAATACAACAAACGCAATAATAGCAGGTATATGCCCCTTGAAAATCAACCATCCGAAAGGACCGCTCTGTGCATCTATAATACCACTTACAGACATTGTACCTGTTAATGCTACGGCTGAAATAAGACAGAGACCGAGAGACATCTCATAAGAAATCATCTGCACGGCACCACGCATAGCGCTGACAACACCAAATTTATTATTGGAACTCCAACCCGCCATAAATATGCCAACAACTCCTATACTAGAAATGGCTGTGATGAGGAATACACCAACGTTGAAATCGAGTATGCCAGCACCTTTGTTCCAAGGCATGAAAGAGAATGCTCCTACAGAGGCAATTAATACGAGGAACGGTGCGATAGCATAGAGCAGTTTGTCTGCCTTGTCTACGGCGAAGATTTCCTTGATGAGCATCTTCACAACGTCGGCAAAGACCTGGAAGATTCCCCAAGGACCTACACGCATAGGGCCTAGACGACACTGGAAGTATGCACAAACCTTACGTTCCATAAATATCAAGGCGATGGCGAGCAATGCATAAGCTGTAAGTATTACCAAGCCCACGATGACGCACTCGATAATGATTGACACCAAACTGCCGAGACCTAATGTGTCACGAAGTATGCTGTCAAACCATGTTGTTACTATTGAAAAATCGAACATAATTATCTATCAATATCAGGAATTACATAATCTAAAGATGCACCAACTGCAATAAGGTCGGCAATCTTTTCACCACTAAGTATCTCGTCCATTGCTGAAACCAGCGGCAAGCCCATTGGACGGAATTTCAAGCGATAGGGACTCTTGTCATTTTCGGCACGGCTATCGAGATACACACCTATCTCACCACGCGATCCTTCACATGAGTAGTACCACTGTCCTTCCGGTACACGGATAATAGGTTTCTGCTTAACGTAGAAGTCTCCGACAGGAATATTATCGATGAGCTGTTCGAGAATATGAACACTCTGTTCCATCTCATCCATACGAACAATGTATCGGTCAAAGCTGTCACCATTGCTATAGATAATTTCCTTGAAGTCCACCTTATCATACATATCATAAGGATGGTTCTTGCGCACATCGTTATTCCAACCGGCAGCACGACCAGTTCCACCTGTACATCCGTAACCGATGGCATTCTCCTTAGTGATTTTGCCCACACCCTTGAAACGATTGCGTAGTATAACGTTGCCAGTGAAAATATCACGGTATTCCTTGAACATAGGCTTCATGTAAGTACAAAGCTTCTTCACGTTCTGAACAAAGTTTATATCGATATCGTCCTGACATCCACCTATTCTATAATAGTTTTGAATCAAACGACCACCTGTTGTCTCTTCCATGACGTTGAGCACATGCTCACGATCACGCATACCATATATGAATGCGGTTAGGGCTCCAAGGTCCTGCGCACAACAGCTATAAAACAGCAAGTGAGAGTCGAGACGCTGAAGTTCGTCCATGATTGTGCGGATATAATGAATGCGGTCTGTGAGTTCTATACCCATAGCCTCTTCAACAACACCAACAAAAGCATGACGGTTCATCATTGCACTAAGATAATCCATACGGTCAGTGAACGCAAGACTCTGTGGATAGGAATAACTTTCTGCTATTTTTTCTATACCACGATGAATGTATCCACAATGTGGATAAATCTTCTTTATTGTCTCACCGTCAAGAATGGTCTGAAGACGAAGCACACCATGAGTAGCGGGATGCTGGGGACCGATGTTGACAACATAGTCATCATCAGTGAACAGAGCTTTCTTCTTAGCAACAAGTTTGCCCTCATCATCCAAGCTATACTGCATTGTATAGTTTGGTTCCGGGTCATCAAACAGAGGAGCAATGTTCTTCTCAGGAGCCGTGTCAAAGTCCTTGCGAAGAGGATAACCTTGAAAGTCACTACGAAGATAAAGACGTCGCATATCTGGATTACCTAAGAACTTGATGCCAAGAAAGTCATAGACTTCACGTTCAAGCAGTTCTGCGGCTTTCCACAGATTGCATACAGAAGGCAAATAAGCATCATCACGGCCATTTGCAATGGCCTTGACAGATATACGCTCATTAGTATTTGTATTCTCAAGGATATATATGCATCCAAGACCTTCTTCACCAAAATCCTCACCAACGACAGTCACAAGGAAATCGAAATGCTTTTCATTTCTCAACTTCGCCATCTCTGAGGCAAAATTGTTCAGATTGAATTCTAAATTATTCAGTTTCATTGTCGTGCTTACTCCTTATTTATTAAAATCAGCGGGTACATCAGTTACGATGATAGGCTTCTTTTCCTTGCGATTCACACCACCGAAGAATTTCTCAACCTTCACCTTTCTCTGTAATTGCATCATTCCATAGAGGATAGCCTCAGGACGTGGAGGACAACCAGGAATATAAACATCCACAGGAACAATCTCACTGATACCACGTACGACATGATAACTAGACTTGAAAGGACCACCACTAATAGCACATCCACCGACAGCAACTACATATTTAGGGTCTGCCATTTCATCGTAAAGACGCTTCATGACAGGTGCCATCTTATTTGTGATTGTACCGGCGCACATTATCAAATCGGCCTGACGTGGTGAATTACGTGTTACTTCAAATCCGAAACGGGCGAAGTCATAACGTGCACAACCCACAGCCATAAATTCGATGCCACAACAACTTGTTGCGAACGTCAATGACCAAAGAGAGTTACTACGTCCCCAGTTGATTGCCTGATCAAGAGATCCCACAACAACATTCACACCACCTGCATTCAGTTCATCTGCAATTTTTTCTAAAGACTCGTTGTCTTTGAAATCCTCGTAAGGAAGACTCTTGATGTGTGGTTTTCTTACTTCCATTCCAAAGCTCCTTTCCGCCAAGCATAAGCCAAGCCAAATACCAGTACCAGCAGGAAGAAACCAATGCTAACAAGAGCCATCGGGCCAAACTGCTTAACAACCACTGCCCATGGATAAAGGAAGACAGTCTCGACATCGAACATCAGAAAAAGGATAGCAAAGAGATAGTAACCAATATGCACAGGAATCCACGAGGATCCACGTGTAGGAATACCACACTCGAAAGGTTCTCCTTTTACCGGATTGTAAGAACGCGGACCGATCAACTTAGCTATGACATAAGCCGCCACAACTAAGAATACAGCCGTTATCAAAACGGTGACAAAAAAGATAAAATACATATAAAGTTATTATAATTATAATTATGCGCTTGTTCAAAAACGGTGCAAAGTTAACAATTTATTTGCTATTATTACGCAATATTATTGAAAATTATTTGCTGGTCTGCGTAATTTGTTCAAATAAAAACAAAAAAAACGGGTGAAGTATCACGAAGACACTTCACCCCAGCTGACTCATATATTAGCCTATTGAAGATTATCACAGTCAGCTCATATCTTATTGATAATCACGTTCAATCAGTTCCAAACACATGCGCGTATTATGGTATGGACATTTCCAGAAACCAGCCTTGTCATTATCAAAATTAACATTTCCATTTGAATCTGTACCCCAATGCCATTCTCCATTAACCCAATCCACAATATTTTCTTTGGTGAATTGCCAGCAACGTTGAACCACCTCCAGCGCTTCCTTATCACTAAAATACTGATACAGATTGATATGACCAATAATACATTCACATAGAACCCACCATTGGCGTTGGTTATCCATCTTACCTGTATCCATCCACCGTTCATAAACCATAGAACCATCAGATTGTAATCCCTCATCAGCAGCTTTAGCAATTTTGCGGATAATCGGCTCAATTTTTGACAAAACGGCCTTGTCTCCTAGCACCAATACAGATTCATGTAATAGCCAAGAAGCCTCAATATCATGACCAAAACTTTGGATATTACGACGTCCATGCCACTGATCATCAAAAAACAAATCTAGATGATGTGTATTTTTGTTGAGTAAGATCTCAGTAAAGACGTTAAGTAGATTGCGGATCTGTTTCTCTAACCCGGCATCTTTCCATATACGATATAAATTGGTATATGGCTCAATGATATGCAGATGAGTATTCATTGTTTTCGAACCATTTTCGTCTTTCTCACTCAAACGCATGTCTCCAATTTCAGTCCATTCACGTGTAAGAGCCTCACGATATCCATTGTTTATCTTGTCAAAAGCATGGTTTTCAATGTCGTAATACAGTTTAATTGCCATATCCAATGATTCTTTATCTCCAGTGGCACGGGCAAATTCGCTCAATCCGTATATAGCAAATCCTATTGCATATATCTGTTTCTTTGTATCTTTAGGATTACCATGGCAATCTAAACTCCAATAAACCCCACCATACACAGGGTCATAAAACTTATCTATAATATAACGTTTGGCACGTTCGGCTGCGACAAGATATTCTTTATTCTGCAACACGCGGTATGAAGCAGAGAAAGCCCACAAAATACGAGCATTTAGAATGGCACCCTTGTCGGCATTGAACATTATACGGTCATGCCCGTCAATCTCTCCGTAGAAGCCACCATTCTCGTTGTCGGCCATTTTGTCTAACCAAAAACGCAGTATGTTGTTTTCAACAACATTAAGCATTTCTTTCTTTAATGTCTCCATATAAATTATCACTTTATACAAATAACGGTGGTATCAACTACTCTCCTGATTGCGAAAACAATCAACCTCTAAACATATAACATTAACATAGGTTTTTGAAAGTCTTGAAATCATTTAATTATACGCCATCGTTTAAATCAACATCACTTGTTCACACTTTTGAATTAGCACGCTTATACTCAAGTTCCTTGGTCACCTCTTTCATACGCTTCTCTGAAAGTGGATAAAAGAAAATGAATAAGAAGCTAAACAATGCTCCTACAGCAGGCAAAATGCTAAGAAACATCTTAATACCATTGATTGTATCATCATTCTGAACGGCATTAGCCTGGAATCCAAATGCAGCAAGCATCCAACCGGTAACGGCTGTTCCAATAGCCCAGCCAAACTTCTGGCTCATTGAACTTGACGAAAAGATTAGTCCTGTGGCGCGATTGCCCGTCTTCAACTCACTATAATCGGCGCAATCGGCATACATACTCCATAACAGTGGAAATATGCTTCCAGCACATATGCTGATGAGAATCTGGAAGATAAAGACAAGCGCAATTTGGTTCTTGTCGAAGAAGTAAAAAATAACACTCAACACCGTAGCAATTGCCATCGCAATCATAAATGTGTGGCGCTTGCCAATCTTGTTGCTCACAGGTGCAGCCAGGATCACGCCAAGAATATTTGCAGCCTGACCAACAGCGAGATACAATCCGCTTAAGACAAAAGGTATGCCCATAAATTTAATATTACCAAAAGCAGTCTCATCAATAAAATACTTGAAATAATATACCGTAGCTCCATCACGAATGGAATTGAACACCAACGATGCGACTCCTGCCCCAAGCAATATCCACCAAGGCTCATTGTGGAAAAGGTCTTTGATGTCTGTCTTCAACGGTGCCTTTACTTCCTTTACTGGCTTTACACGCTCTTTCGTAAACGAGAAACAACCGAAGAAAAGCAAGGCACATAAAATGGCAATAACTACAACAGCCATAAACCAACCGAATTGTGGTGCTGTCATCCAACCACGCATCACACCACTTTTGTCACTACCCCCAAAGGCGTTGACCATCGGCATGAACAGCAATAACGCAACGAAACTGCCCAAATAGGCAAACATCATACGAAATGTAGCAAGCGTATTGCGATCACTTGGATTAGGGCTCATCACGCCAAGTAGTGAAGCATAAGGCACATTTATAGCACTATACACCATCATCATCAGGGTATAAGTAACGAAAGCGAATATAATTTTGCCCGTATTGCCAAAAGGAGGTGTCATAAAAGTAAGTATTCCGATGATGGCAAACGGCAAGGCAAGATAAAACAGATAAGGACGGAACTTACCCCAACGTGTCTCGGTACGATCGGCAACAATGCCTACAAATAGATCAAAGAAAGAATCCCAAATTCGTGTCACCGCAAACATTGTGCCAACAATGGCTGCCGAGATTCCAAAAATGTCTGTATAGAATATCATCAAATATGCTCCAAAGAGTTTCCAGAACATCGATGAACTCATATCGCCAAATCCATAACCAATTTTATCTCTTAATGTAATCATAATGCTTTATTCTTAGCTACAAGTTTTTTTATTGCCTCAACACTTGCAGATGTTGTAAATCCGTCTTCAGGCGTATTCATACAATAGTCAATAAGTTTGTCGATAGTAGATGTTGCCACATGCATACGTGTGTCAGATGATGCGTAATAGATAAATACTTTGCCATCTTCGTCAGCTATCCAACCATTAGAAAACACAACATTCATAACATCACCAATATATTCCTGACCTTCAGGGACGAGAAAATATCCTCCTGGCTGTGCAATGACAATTGTGGGGTCATCAAGAGCTGTCATATACAGATAGAGAACATAGCGCAGACCAGACGCACAACCACGTACACCGTGAGCAAGATGCAACCAACCTTTGCTAGTTTTGATTGGATGAGGTCCTTCTCCATTTTTTGCCTCCATTATAGTGTGGTAATGGCGGGCATTTATTGTCTTTTCTTCCTCTATTACTGCATTATTTATATCAGCAACAAGTGCCCATCCTATACCACTACCAGAACCAGCATTAATGAATCCGTCCTGAGGACGTGTATAGAATGCATATTTACCATTAATAAACTCAGGATGTAAAACCACATTGCGTTGCTGACTCTTCGCCTTCAGGTCAGGTAGACGGTCCCAATGCATCAAATCCCTTGTGCGTGCTATGGCTGCAGATGCTGTAGCAGCAGAAAGGTCATTTGGCTGATTTGGGTCATGGCGCTCCGCGCAGAAAACGCCATAGATATAGCCATCCTCATGAGCGGTCAGCCGCATGTCATATATATTTGTTGCAGGTACAATATCATCGGGCATTGTCATCGGTTTATCCCAAAAACGGAAATTGTCTATGCCATTAGGACTTTCGGCAACAGCAAAGAAGCTCTTACGGTCTGCACCTTCCACACGTACAACTAGTATGTACTTGCCATTCCATTTTATGGCACCGGAATTTAAGGTAGCGTTTATCATGATGCGCTGCATCAGATAGGGATTATCATTTTCGTCAAAGTCATAACGCCACTCCAAGGGTGTGTGTTCTCCGGTGAGGATAGGATACTTATACTTGGTATATATACCATTGCCCCACTCTATAGGCTCGTTCTTGCGAGTAAGCAGCTCTTCATGATGTGCACGCAATGCCTTTAATTTTAAACTGAAATCATTCATTGTTTTAAACTTAATTTATCTTTGACTATCTTTCACGAATAACGTCTTTTTGTCATTATAGAATTTACGGAAGTCCGGGGCACAACTTTTGTCAGGTGCTGGACCGAAATTTTCTTCCTTTTGATCCCACGCATTGCGCCAAAAAAGCACATAGCTAGTATTGAATCCCTGCAATGCAGGAAGCACAGCCGTGGTAAACCATTCTGCATCTGGTGTATTGCGATAACCTGTTTCGGTGAGCGCAAATAGTTTGCAATGTTCTTTTGAAATCTTCTGCATAATGGCAAGTTCATTTCTCACCTCCTTTATATATTGCTCCTTGGTGGCATATTGATAGGCATCCACGCCAAACATATCCACAAACTCATCACCAGGATAATATGTCATATAGCTTATTTCTGTCTCTTTGCTGTCTGCACCTGGCGAATAGCATATCACAGCATTGTCAACACCCAAGCCACGCAACGTCTTAATTGTATATTCAAACAATTTTTTATATTCTTCGGAAGTACATGAGTTACGTCCCCACCAGAACCAACCGCCTGTCATTTCATGCCAAGGGCGGAATATAATGGGAATTTTCTTGCCATCGGCAGTTTTAAGAGAATTGAGAAATGTTGCTACCTTGCCCAGCCATGACTTAAACTTCTGATATTGGGAACCGCCAAGGATAATTTCTTTCAATGGAGTGCCCGACGTATCCCATGCATTCTTACCTGTAACGGGGTTGTATGGATGCCATGAGATTGTTATTATGCCACCTCGATTATATTGCGCTACTATTTCATCACGCATACGGTCGAAAGGAACGCCATCAAGATTTTTTGTAGAATCAAGTTCCAGTGCCCCCAGTTCGAATCCCATCACTGCAGGATATTCTCCACAAACATCTTTGACGTCACTGCGACCCTTGTCCCATTTCCATGTCGTACCATATACTGGGTCATCCTGATGACCAACCATAACACCTTTTTTCTGCAACTTAACCAAACGTTTAATCAATTGCTGTGCAGGGGTTTTGCTTCCTGCAAATGCCTCCATGATAATAACGAGACTTACCAATATTATACTTAATTTCTTCATAATCTATTCCACTGTAAATATTGTCTTCAACAAATCAGCATCCTTACTGCTACCACCTATCATTACTTCAAAATCACCTAGTTCCACACCATATTGCATACTTGCATTATATATGGCGAGTTTATCAGGCGTGATATCAAATTCTACAATTTTGCTTTCACCAGCCTTCAATGTCACACGTTTGAAACCTTCCAATTTTTTAACCGGCTGCTCTGCAGAAGCAACAACATCATGAATGTACAATTGGGCAATCTCCACGCCTTCACGATTGCCGGTGTTCGTTATTGTAACAGATACCTTAACATTACCATCTTTACTTATACTTGTCTTATCCAAAACCAGATTGCTATATTTATATGCCGTGTATGACAAACCGAATCCAAATGGATAAAGAGGCTCTGACGTTCCACACACTACAGGATGGAAGAATGCAGACGGATGATGATTATAAATAGTCTGAATCTGACCTACAGAACACGGTATTGTCATAGCCAATTTAGCAGATGGATTTACCTTGCCATAAAGGATTTCGGCAATAGCCTGACCACCAAACTGTCCTGGCTCCCAAGCATTAATAACTGCAGATAATTTTTTTGCAGCCCATGTCACACTCAACGGGTGTCCACTAATTATTACCAGAACAGTAGGCTTGCCTGACTCATAAATTCTCTTTATGAGATCATTCTGCAATCCCACAAGATCAAGGTTGTCGCGATCCGTATCTTCACCGGAAGTACGGTCATTCCAACGAAAGCGCATCATATATTCACCGCAACAAACTATATTGAGATCACATTCCTTTGCCTTTGCCACAGCTTCATCCACATTCTTCGGATTCATATTTCGCGGATCCCAACCTTGATCAACAAACTCAAAATCAGTATTGGGCTCTATCAAACGGAGACCTTTCAAAACGGTAGACACCTTGTCTTCTGGTTGAACCTCACTCCAGTCTCCCATTATATTTTGGTCGTTGGCATTAATACCTGTTACCAACACTTTCTTATATTTGGACGCATCTAGGGGCAATAAACCATTCTCATTTTTAAGTAATACGATAGCATTGCGGGTAGCTTCAAGTGCGGTCTGCTTGTGCTCCTGTGAATTAATAACCTTGTCACGAGATTTAACATCACCATATGGATGTTCGAAAAGACCTAGGCGAAACTTAATTTCCAATATTCTGCGCACAGACTCATCAATACGACTCTCTGAAAGTTTGCCTTCCCTAACCAATTGGCAAACATCCTCTTGCCATTCCAAACCGTGCATATGCATATCCATACCGGCATTGATACTTTGCAAAAAAGCATCTTTATTATCCTTTGCCGTATGATGCTGGTCTACACAGTGCTCTATATCCATCCAATCACTGACAATAAAACCTTTAAACCCCCAAGTATCACGAAGCAAATCCTGCATCAACCATTTATTTGTATGACATGGAACACCGTTCAGTTCATTGTGGGCAGTCATAAGAGACATTGCCCCCGCCTTAATACCAGCAATATATGGAGGAAAGAAAACTTCACGCAAAGTACGCTCAGACAAATCAGCAGGTGCACCATTGGTACCGTTTATAGGTGTACCACCACAGAAATGTTTGATACAAGCTAGCACATCCTGGTCTGAATCCAAATTACGCTGATATCCTTTGACTGTAGCCACCCCCATCTGTGTCACCAAATATGTATCTTCGCCATATGTTTCGCCACAACGCCCCCAACGTGGATCCCTTGCGACTTCGATGTTTGGATTAAATGTCCAGTGCATATTCATTGCACGCATTTCCTCTGCGGTCTGACGTGCTATTTTGTAAGCCATATCCACATCAAACGAACTTGCGATTCCTATATTGGTTGGATAGACTGTGTTATTCTGGCATTTTGCATTGCCGTGAATAGCATCTATACCGATAATTAAAGGTATCTGCAAACGACTCTTCATATTTAGGTGTTGCAAGGCGTTTGCTTCTTCAAGAGTCAACACATGTAGGAAAGAGCTTATCAATCCTTGCTCAGTCCATTTTGCAACATCTTTATCCGTTATTCCAGGATAAAAAGCCGTTGCCGTATTTGTGGCAAGGTCTGCAGCAGTCATCGTCTTGCTATTCTCACGAATATGTTCAAGTCCAACAAACTGGTTCATCTGCCCTACTTTCTCTTCGAGCGTCATACGGCTCAAGAGATCGTTCACCCTTTGTTCAATCGGAGTTTTTGCATTTTTGTATAAAGGCTTGTCGCCCTTAGCTTTTGCTGTCATCACCATAGCTATTGTCATTAATGAAACTAAAAGTCTGTTCATAATTTCATAATTTTATAATTTGGATTTTATTTATTCCCATTTTAGCAAGCAGCCAAGCTTCCCATTCATCCCATTGCTCCTGATACCAATAATGTCCTGTCTGCTGATATAGACTTAATGTTTTCTCTCCCTTAATGGTATTAAATGTCGCATAAGCACTTGTTGGTGGAACCACTTCGTCATTATATCCAAAAGAAAACCAACCTGGGCAAGTAATCCGTTTGGCAAAATTAATACCATCGTAATAGCCGCTCACCTTAATTTTCTTAGTGTCTGGATTTTTTACATTATAGAAATAATGTGGCCACCCACATGCCACACCGTTCAAAGATGCAATATGGTCACACATCGCTGCATGAACAGCACCATAAAATGTAACGCGTTTATCGAGTGCTGCACATACGAGCGAAAGCATACCGCCCTGACTGCTCCCAGTGACTCCGAGACATGTGCCGTTCCATTCTGGCAGAGTAGCAATATAGTCAATAGCACGTAT
>OCVT010000025.1_pt1 | contig 39541 bp, 42 predicted proteins | sample 1539111 | NCBI WGS metagenome assembly OCVT01 (sample SAMEA3991482, study PRJEB22521) | metagenome | biome: anthropogenic terrestrial biome; feature: sewage plant; material: raw primary sludge | place: Sweden | collected 2012-09-26 | reverse complement strand
GGCTGACCTTGAATGCGACGTGCTGGTGCTCGGTGCCGGCCCTGGCGGCTACTCTGCGGCGTTTCGCGCAGCCGATTTGGGCTTGAATGTCGTGCTGGTCGAACGCTATGCCACCCTCGGCGGCGTGTGCCTCAACGTCGGCTGCATTCCCTCCAAAGCCTTGCTGCATAACGTGGCCGTGCTGGAAGAAGCCCAGCACCTCGCCGCCAACGGCATTAAATTTGCCGCCCCAGAAATCGACCTCGACTTGTTGCGCGGCTACAAAGACAAAGTCATCGGCAAGCTGACAGGCGGGCTGGCGGGCATGGCCAAAGCCCGCAAAGTCAACGTCGTGCGCGGCGAAGGGCGTTTTCTCGATGCCTATCATCTACAGGTCGAAGCCACCGAAGGGTCGGGCGCGGGCAAAACCGGCAACACGCAGGTGGTGCGGTTTAAGCACGCCATTATTGCGGCGGGTAGCCGTGTGGTGAACTTGCCGTTTATCCCGCAAGACCCCCGTATTATTGACTCGACCGGTGCGCTGGCACTGACCACCCTCCCGCAAAAAATGCTGATTATTGGCGGCGGGATTATTGGGCTGGAGATGGCCACGGTGTATTCCGCGCTTGGTGCACGGCTGGATGTGGTCGAGATGATGGATGGCCTGATGCAGGGTCCAGACCGCGACTTGGTCAAAGTCTGGGAAAAGAAAAACGCCCACCGCTTTGACAATATCCTGACGCGGACAAAAACCGTCGGGGTCGACGCCAAGCCAGATGGGATTTATGTCACCTTTGAAGGCGACAAAGCCCCCGCCGAGCCCCAGCGGTATGACTTGGTGCTGGTGGCCGCTGGCCGCGCGCCCAACGGCAAGCTGATTGATGCCGACAAAGCCGGCGTGGCCATCACCGAGCGCGGTTTTATCGAAGTCGATAAGCAGCAGCGCACCAATGTGCCGCATATTTACGCCATTGGCGACGTGGTTGGCCAGCCGATGTTGGCACACAAAGCCGTGCATGAAGCCCATGTGGCGGCAGAAAACTGCGCCGGCGGGAAGTCGTACTTTGATGCGCGGGTGATTCCTGGCGTGGCCTACACCGACCCCGAAGTGGCGTGGGTGGGGGTGACTGAAGAAATCGCCAAGCGCGATGGCCTGAAAATCGAGAAAGCTGTGTTTCCGTGGGCGGCTTCGGGGCGGGCGATTGCCAATGGGCGGGACGAGGGCTTTACCAAGCTGATTTTTGATGCCGATACCCACCAAATCATTGGCGGGGCGATGGTGGGGACGCACGCGGGCGACATGCTGGGCGAAATTTGCTTGGCGATTGAGATGGGGTGCGATGCCACCGATATTGGCAAAACCATCCACGCCCACCCTACCCTCGGCGAGTCCATCGGCATGGCCGCCGAAGTGGCACACGGCAGTTGCACTGATTTGCCCCCGCAGCGGAAGAAATAAGCTGATTGCCCTCTGTGGATAAAACAAAACGGCAAGCCCACATAGGCTTGCCGTTTTGTTTGTCTGCTTGCTGTTACTGGGCAGGTTAATCGTCTTTTTGCAGGGCGCGGCGTTCGCGCTCTAGCTGGGCAATATAGCGTTGCACCAAGGTTTGGGCGCGGATTTCCAGCTCTAAAAACTCAGCCCCTACCCGCCGCTGTTCCCCGCCCGAGGTCGTGCGCATCACCAAGTGGTTACGGATTTTTAGCTCCATGGGCAACACACCGTGTTCGCGCAAATCCAGCTCCGCACGTTTGTAGATTGTGCCAATTTCAAAGCCAGGAATCCGCGCATTCAGCACCAAAGAAATCCCGCCCAAGCTGATGTCGTACACCGGCAGGGTAATGCCGCCGCCGCCTTGGTATTCGTACAGGGTGCAGGTGATGCCTGTGGTAGCAGGGGTTTGGATACGGAAATATTCGCGCCGTTGGAGCTTGGTAATTTCTTTGGGCAGCGGGGCGCAAAATACCGGCATCCCGTCAATTTCGGCTTCGGTCACGGCTTCTAGTGGGAATTGGGTTTTGATGCCGCCTGGTGAGCAGCTAAACACATTGCGCTCGCTAGAGAGCAGTTGTCGGTTGGCTTCGTGGTTGCCGCCTTGCTCAAGGTACATTGAAGCTGTTTTGGCATCTACCGCAATCAGCCGCGTCACAACAAAGCTTTTTCCATGGTTAGAAAAAATTGTAATGGGGTCGCTATGGCTGGCAAGCAGGCGCAGATGGTGAAAAATCTCGCTCGGCACCGTGGTGGTGAACTTGGTATTTTCTTCGCTTTCGCCAGCGGCGGGCTTATTCGTTAGCTCAGTCACAGTGGAAATGCCTTGTTGGTATATTGGGTGAGTGCGTGCCGGTGGGCAGATGTGTTAAGCAGCTTATCTTATTTCAGCAGCGCGGCGATGTCATGCGCAAAAATGGCTGCCCCGCTGCCGTAGGGCACGTTGAGCCGAATGTGGCCTTGGCGGTCAAATACATAGCTGCCCGCGCTGTGGTCCATAGTGTAGGGCTTGCCTTGTCCTGCATCGTGTCGTTTATAAAACGCCTGATACTGCTTGGCAACTTTAGCGATGTCTTCGGGGCTGCCGGTCAGTCCGATAAAGCTAGGGTGGAACGCAGGCACATACTGTGCCAACAGGTCGGGGGTGTCGCGGGCGGGGTCTACCGAGATAAACAGCACCTGGACCTGCTTGGCTTTTTCGCCGAGTAGATTCATGGTCGCGGCGAGTTCAGACAGCGTGGTGGGGCAGATGTCGGGGCAGTGGGTGTAGCCAAAAAAAACCACGGTCACTTTGCCCTGAAAGTCCGACAAACTGCGGCGCGTGCCGGTGTGGTCGGTTAGGGTAAATGCGCCATTGAGCTTGCTGCCGGTGACATCGCTGGACTGGAAGGTTTCGACAGGTGCGGTTTTTTCGCCAGAGCAGGCAGTGAGTACACTCAGCAGGGCGGCCAGCAACAAGGTAGGAAGAGAGGGGTGCATTTAATCGGCCATGACATTCTGGTTAAAGTAAAGGGAAATTATACCGTTGTCTCACCCGTCCACGGCAGTGCTAGCCACAAAGGGGCGGGTAATGTGCGGCGTAAGCGTGCCAGTGTATCGGCATAGGCCACCGGTTGTGGTGAAAGCTGATTCGCCACCCAGCCCGCCAAGGGCAAGCCCGCAGCGGCAATGGCTTGAGCGGTGAGCAGGGCATGGTTAATACAGCCCAAGCGGATGCCCACCACCAACACCACCGGTAAGCCCAGCTGCTGAGCCAAGTCGCCGATGTCTTGGTGGTCGTTGAGCGGCGTATGCCAGCCCCCCGCACCTTCCACCAGCACGGTATCGGCTTGGGCGGCCAGCGCATCAAACGCGGTGCAAATCCGGTCAAGGTCGATGACCTCCCCCGCTTGCTGGGCGGCCAAGTGTGGCGAAACGGCGGGCGCAAAGCGGTAGAGGTTCATCGCAGCGCGGTCGGTTTGGCCGGTGGCCGCAATCAGCCGCTCCACGTCCTCGTTGACCCACTCGCCGGCGGCATTGCGGGTGCAGCCCGAAGCCACTGGCTTCATGGCACTCACCCGCTGACCGTCTTGCCGCCAGCGGGTGAGCAACTGCACCGCTGCATAGGTTTTGCCGATGTCGGTGTCGGTGCCGGTCAAAAAGTAGTGCTGTCCCAAGCGGCTTAGCCCTTGGCCATCATGCCGCGATGACGGGCAATCTGGGCGCGGACTTGGGTTGGTGCCGTGCCGCCAATGTGGTTGCGTTGCGCCAGCGAGCCTTCTGGGGTCAGCACGGTAAACACATCTGCTTCGACCAAGTCGCTAAATTGGCGCAGCACCTCAAGCGGTAAATCGGCCAAATCGCACCCAGCGGTTTCGGCATGGCGGACGGCTCGCGCCACCACTTCATGGCTATCGCGGAAAGGCACGCCTTTTTTCACCAAGTAATCGGCCAAATCGGTGGCAGTAGCAAATCCCTGCAACACCGCCGCCCGCATGGCTTCGGGTTTGACGGTAATACCGCGCATCATGTCGGCGTAAATCCGCAAGGTATCAATCAGCGTGTCCACCGTATCAAACAGCGGCTCTTTGTCTTCTTGGTTGTCTTTGTTGTAGGCCAGCGGCTGCCCCTTCATTAGGGTGAGCAAGGCGACCAAATGCCCGTTGACCCGACCGGTTTTGCCGCGCACCAGCTCTGGCACATCGGGGTTTTTCTTTTGCGGCATGATGGAGCTGCCGGTGCAGAAGCGGTCAGCAATATCAATAAAGCCGACGCGCGGGCTCATCCACAAAATCAATTCTTCGGACAAGCGGCTGAGGTGGGTCATCACCAGTGCCGCTGCCGCTGTAAATTCGATGGCAAAGTCGCGGTCAGACACGGCATCTAACGAGTTGTGGCACACATCGGCAAAGCCCAGCAGTTGGGCGGTGTAAAAGCGGTCAATCGGGAAGGTCGTACCGGCCAATGCCGCCGCGCCCAAGGGTAGGCGGTTAACCCGTTTGCGGCAGTCCATCATCCGCTCGCTATCGCGGGATAGCATTTCAACGTAAGCCATCACATGGTGGCCAAAGGTCACGGGCTGGGCGACTTGCAGATGGGTAAAGCCGGGCAGCACGGTATCGGCATGGGCTTCGGCCAAGTCCAGCAGGCTGAGTTTAAGCTCGCCGATAAAGCCCACGATACGGTCGATGGCATCGCGCAGATACAAGCGAATATCGGTGGCCACTTGGTCATTGCGGCTGCGGCCGGTGTGCAGGCGTTTGCCCGCATCGCCAATTTTGTCGGTCAGGCGTTTTTCGATGTTCATGTGGACATCTTCCAAATCCACCGACCACGCGAAGTTGTTTTTGCGGATGTCGTTGAGGATGTCGGCCATGCCTGCTTCGATGCTGGCAAAGTCCGCTGCCGACAGCACACCCACATGGGTCAGCATGGCGGCGTGTGCCAAGGAGCCTTGAATATCAAATTCGGCCATCCGGCAGTCAAACGACACCGAGGCGGTATAGGTTTTGACCAGTTCGGAAACCGGCTCGGAGAAGCGTCCTGACCATGCTTTGTTGTCGTTCATACGGTGCTCTTTAATCTGGGTTCGAAATAGGGGGGTGTCCGACTGTGCCGGCTACGGGGTGTTAGTTAGGTGTTAAGAGCGTGATTATATCGGCTGCTCCTTAGCCGGTCAGGGCAATTGCACCACAGCCCGCCCGTTGTCCTCACCGCGCCGCTCACCGCCTACTCGGCACACAGAGCGTTTCGCACGGTACGCCATCGCCGTTGCGGTCTAGCCGCTTGATGCCGCATACCGTCAGGTAATGCCGTGCTTCTTCGCACGAGGTCATTTGCTTGCAGGTTTTTTTGCTGTCGCAGGCGGCGGTAAAAGAGGGGGCAGGCGGGGGGGCGGGGGCTGCCACGGCGGAGGCACGACGCTCGTTCCGATGCCGCCATACCCAAGGCGCGATGGGCGCGCGGGCTGCCCATAGCCCTAAGCCTTCTTGCTTGGCTGTGGCCGCCGCGTGCCGGTAGTGGTCTTCACGCACATAGGGTTCATACGCCCATGCCAGCCCTGCTTCAATCTGTGCCAAGCCCACATCTAACGTACCCAGCATCACCTTGGCCACCGTGCGGCCATATTTGTCCGTGGTTTCGGGGTGCAATATTACGTCTTGATTCAGGACGTGTTCAGCCAGTGCTCGTTTGGCCGCTGGACCGAACGGTTGGTTTTTTTCGGGGGCATCAATTTGCGCCAAGCGGGTGTGGATTCGGGTGCGGTCGGCGGTTTTGCAGGTCAGCGTATCGCCATCCGATACCCAGACCACACGGCAGGCGATGTCAGCCGCCCAAGCGGGCAGCGTCAGCCCAAACAGCAGACCGCCCAACAGCCACCCCGCAGGGCGACCGACAGCAGCAGAGAACGGGGAAGAGAAGGGCATGGGCTTTTGCTCGGGAGGGTTCTTAAGAACCTATTCAAAGTCGGGTGATCCTGCGTTGAAATTCGCAAAAAACATGCGCATTGACCTCATTTCATCAACTCCGCTTTTTTTGCGAATTTAGCCTTGGCAACCCCTTTGCTGGCTAGGGTATAAATAGGTTCTTACCGCGTGGGATAGTCGGTATACCCCTGCGCGCCACCGCCATAAAAGAGCTGTGGATTCGGGGTATTCAGCGGGGCGTTTTGGGCAAAGCGGGCGACTAAATCGGGGTTGGCAATATACGGACGACCAAACGCCACCGCATCGGCTAGGCCACTGGCCAGCAAGGCCTCTGCCCGTGCCGCATCGTAGCCCCCCGCAAACAGCAACGCCCCATTAAACGCTGCCCGCAGCTTAGGACGCATCTCGGCGGGCAAGGGGGCACCGCCTGCCCAGTCGGGTTCGGCGATATGCAAATACGCAATCCCCCGTGCCGAAAAAGCCTGCGCCAAATACAGCGCCATCGCTTCGGCTTCGTCATCTTGGATGTCGTTAAACGTGCCGAACGGCGACAGCCGCACGCCCACTTTATCTGCGCCTAGCACCGCAATCACCGCATCCAACACCGCCAAGGGAAAACGCGCCCGATTCACCAAGCTGCCGCCGTAGTCATCGGTGCGCTGGTTGCTGCCGGTCGCCAAAAATTGGTTTAGCAAGTAACCATTGGCCATGTGCAGCTCGACCCCGTCAAAGCCTGCAGCCTGCGCACGGCGGGCAGCGGCAGCGTAGTCCGCCACAATGGCGGGCAATTCGTCGGCAGCAAGGGCGCGGGGCTGGCCGCAGGGCACATTGGCGGGCGTGCCGTCGGTGTTCACCACAAAGCACTGGGCGGCGGCGGTGAGTGCCGAGGGCGCGACCGGTGCGCCGCCTTCGGGTTGCAGCAGGGGATGCGAAATCCGCCCCACATGCCACAGTTGCGCCACCATCCGCCCGCCTGCGGCATGGACGGCGGCGGTGACGGTGGACCAGCCGGCTTGTTGGGCATCGGTGTAGAGACCAGGGGTCCACGCATAGCCTTGACCCTGCGGGGAGACTTGGGTGGCTTCGCTGATAATCAGCCCTGCCGTGGCACGCTGGGCGTAATACTCGGCGTTGAGGGCGGTTGGCACGTTGTCTGGCTGCCCCGCACGGGAGCGGGTCAGCGGTGCCATCACCATCCGGTTAGGCAGTGTCAGTGCGCCCAGCTTGAGCGGTGAAAACAGGTGGGGGTGGGACATGGGGAGTCTCCTGATAGAAAGGGGGCGGTGGGACTGCCCCAGTGAAAAGGGTGTGGGTTTTGGCGCGGGGCGGTGAGAGCCTGTTCAAGGTTTTTGTCGGGCTAAGAACCTGTTTACGACCCCGCCACGGGTGGCGAGGGGGTTTCGCTGTGATTCCCCTCCCGTGGAGGCGGGATGGTTGCCTTTGGGTTTCGGGTTTAACGCCGGCAGAGGGGAATAGCAGCAGAGGCTGCCGCGCTACCCGTGGTGCGCCGCCGCCGTGCCCCTTCTTCCCGCGTCAGCGGGAAGCCCTCGCCCCTCACGTTATCGCCCAACTTAGTTACCTAAGTGACTATAATGCCCAGCATCTTCCCTGCAAGGCAAGCGGTATGTCTGAGTCTTTTCACTGTTTTGAACACGCGGTTGATGCCATTGCCGCCAAACATCCTGGTACGCCTCGGCAAGAGGTGATTTTGACGCGGCTGTATTACCACGTCCTGCCGCGCCTTTCCGCGCCGCTGCTGGCCGCCCTCAAACCCTATGGGCTGAACGAAGCCAGTTGGATGAGCTTGCTGGCCTTGTATGCCCAGCCAGATTTCACCCTGAACCCGTGCAAGCTCAGCGAGACCTTGGATTTTTCCCGCACCAATGTGACCCGTGTGGCCGACGAGCTGGAAAAAAACGGCTGGGTGACACGCCAGCCCAGCGCGGAGGATGGCCGCAAAATCGCCCTCTGCCTGACCGCAACCGCCCACGCGCTGATTGCCGAGGTGCTGCCCCAGCTCCGCGACCACCAACGCCAACTGTGGAGCGGGTTTAGCGAGGTCGAAAAAGTTGCGATGGAAGCCTTGCTGCGTAAGCTGCTGACCCAATTAGAAGGCCTGCCCACATGACCGCCGCCGCCGCTGCAGCATCTCCTACGCCACCGATTCCGCCGACCCCACCCACTGCTGCGCCGCACCGCCGCAAACGGGCTTTGCGCCTGCTGACCCTGCTTCTGCTGGGGCTGGGCGTGGGCTGGGCACTATGGTGGGGGCTGGTTTCGCGCCACCACGTTGAAACCGATGATGCCTATGTGGCGGGTGACGTGGTGCAGATCACCCCACAAATCAGCGGCACGGTGACGTTTTTGGCCGCAGACGATACCGAGCGGGTGCAGGCAGGGGCGGTGCTGGTCAAGCTGGATGCCGCCGATGCCCAATTGGCGTATCAACGCGCCGAAACCGAGCTGGCGCAAGCCGCGCAAGAGCACCGCCATTTGGTCGCCACGACCCAGCAACTGGCCGCCGCGCTGGCCGTACGCCAAGCCGAACTGGCCCGCGCAGAAAACGACCTCCAGCGGCGCGAAGCCCTCGCCAGCACCGATGCCATCGCCAAAGAAGAGCTGCTCCACGCCCGCGCGGCACTGGGGGTGGCGCGTGCCGCCAGCAAAGCCGCCGCCGCACAGTGGCAAGCCAACTTGGCCTTACTCGGCGAGGGGACGTTGACCACCCATCCTGCCGTGGCACGGGCAGCGGCACGGCTGCGCGAAGCCCATCTGGCCTTGTCTCGGGTGACGATACCCGCGCCGGTGTCGGGCTATGTTGCCAAGCGCAGCGTGCAAGTCGGGCAACGGGTGAATGCCGGTGCGCCGTTGATGGCCGTGGTGCCGCTGGATAGCCTATGGGTGGATGCCAATTTCAAAGAAGTGCAGCTGGCCCCCTTACGCATTGGGCAGCCGGTGGCCTTGACCGCCGATGTGTATGGCAGCAGCGTCCACTACCACGGCAAAGTGGTGGGGCTGGGCGCAGGGACAGGCGGGGCGTTTTCTTTGTTGCCGCCGCAAAATGCGTCGGGTAACTGGGTCAAGGTGGCGCAGCGGGTGCCGGTGCGGATTGCCCTCGACCCCAAAGAGCTGGCCGCGCAACCGCTGCGGGTGGGCTTGTCGATGACCGCCGTGGTGGATACCACTGACCAAAGCGGGGAACAACTGGCACGGACTGCCCGCACCGCGCCGCCGGTCAGCACGGCGGTGTTTGCCCCCGCCGCCGAAGCCGCCCTCGAAGCCCGTATCCAAGCCTTGTTAGCCGCCCCACGCGGCGCGGCGCATTAGCATGGCGGCGGTGCTTCCACTGCCGCCCCTCAGCCCTGCGCGGCTGGTGTGGGTGACCTTGGCCTTGTCCTTGGCGACCTTTATGCAGGTACTGGACACCACCATTGCCAACGTCGCTATTCCGACGATTTCGGGGCACTTTGGCGCATCGACTTCGCAAGGGACGTGGGTGATTACCTCGTTTGGGGTGGCCAACGCCATTGCCGTGCCGATTACCGGCTGGCTGGCTAAACGGGTGGGCGAGGTGCGCTTATTTCTGCTCTCGACTCTTGGCTTTGTCGTGTCGTCTTGGCTGTGTGGCGTGGCATGGAATCTGGAGATGCTGATTGTGTGCCGCGTGCTGCAAGGCGCGTTGGCCGGCCCGATGATTCCGCTGTCCCAAAGCCTGCTGCTGGGCAGCTATCCGCCCGAGCGCAAAGGCATGGCCTTGGCCTTGTGGTCGATAACCGTGATTGTGGCCCCGATTTTTGGCCCGATTTTGGGCGGCTGGATTAGCGACAACGCCTACTGGGGCTGGATTTTTTATATCAACCTGCCGGTGGGTGTGTTTTCGGCGTGGGTGGTGTGGCGGTTATTGGGGCAGCGCGAATCCACCTTGGTCTACCGTCCGATAGACCGCATGGGCTTGGTATTGCTGGTGGTGGGCGTGGGGGCTTTGCAGCTGCTGCTGGACCGTGGCAAAGAGCTGGACTGGTTTGCCTCGCCCGAAGTGGTGGTGCTGGCCGTGGTGGCGGGGGTGGCGTTGACTTATCTGGTGGTGTGGGAGCTGACCGATGCCCACCCGATTATTGACCTGTCGCTGTTTCGGCAGCGCAACTTTACCGTTGGCGTGGTCAGCATCAGCATGGGGTATTTGCTGTATTTCGGCACGATTGTGCTGCTGCCGCTGCTGTTCCAAACCCAGCTGGGCTACACCGCCACATGGGCTGGGCTGGCCGCCGCGCCGGTGGGGATTTTGCCGGTGTTGTTGTCGCCGATTATCGGTAAAAACATCCAGCGGCTGGATTTGCGCTGGCTGGTGACGCTGAGTTTTAGCGTGTTTGCCGGCTGCTTTTTTTGGCGGGCGGCCACGTTCACGGTCGATATGGACTTTGCCCATATGGTGTGGCCGCAGTTTGTGCAGGGCGTGGGCTTGGCGTGTTTTTTTATGCCGCTGACTACGCTCACGCTGTCTGGGATGCGCCCCGACCAAATCGCCAGTGCAGCGAGTTTGTCCAACTTTTTGCGCACCTTGTCGGGGTCGGTGGGGGCTTCGGTCACCACGACCTATTGGGAGCGGCGCGAAGCCCTGCACCATGCCGCCCTCACCGAGCACATCACCCCCTATGCCTCGCCCAGCGTGGCGTGGTTTGAGCAACTGGGGACGTTGGGCTTGTCCAGCACCCAGAGCGCGGCGGTGCTGGTGCGCAGCATTACCCAGCAAAGCTATCTGATGGCGGCCAATGATATTTTTTGGCTGTCGGGCGGCTTGTTTGTGCTGCTGATTGGGGTGGTGTGGCAGGCGCGTCCGCCGTTTCGTCCCAGCAGTCTTCCCGCCAGCCCCGCCACCAAGGGACGGGGATAGGGCTGCGTGGTATGCTGGCAGCACGTATAACCAACCCTTTTTAGGAGCACACAACATGGGTCTATTTGATCAAATCTTGAGCAATGTCGGCGATTCTTTGAGCGGGGGCATGGGCGGTATGGTGGGCTCGCTGCTAGAAAACGTCGGCGGCGTGGCGGGTATTGTAGAAAAGCTGAACGCTGCAGGCTTGGGTGATGTGGCGGCAAGCTGGGTGGGTGCGGGCGAAAACCTGCCGATTAACGCCGAGCAAATCCAGTCGCTGCTGAGCGGTGACACCCTGAGCGGTCTGGCCGAGAAGCTGGGCGTAGACCCCGAGCAGGCTTCGGGCATGGTGGCGCAGTATCTGCCTGGCCTAGTTGATTCCCTGACCCCCGATGGCATCGTACCCGAAGGCGGTGCAGACCTCGCCAGCCAAGGCGTGGCCTTGCTGAAGGGCTTCTTCAAGTAAGCCTGTCGTTGCGGTTACGCGGTGTAATAAAACCAGTCGCCCTGTGGGGGTGGCTGGTTTTTTTGTTTAGAGCTGTAGGCGTGTCGCTGTCGGCAAAACCAAGGTGAGTGGCTGGTCTGTCAGGGGGATAAACGCCGACGGCGGAGGGCACTCTTTCTGCCCATCCCCCCTATTTCTTCAGCTTAGGCGGCTGTGCCAATGCCCCGAGCACATGGCTGGCGGCAGCCAAGCCAAAGCCCGCTGTGACACACATCGACGAGCCAAAGCCCGCGCAATTCAGCCCTGCCGCGCCGCCGGTGCCGCTGTCGCAGCTTGCCTCGGGGTAGCGCAGCGGCTCGGTGGAGAACACGCACGCTACGCCAAATTTTTTGCCTGCCTCACGCGGAAAGCCGTAGCGGCGGCGTAGGGTGTAGCGCAGCTTCGAGGCCACGGGGTCTTCGGTGGTGCGCGATAAATCCTCAATCCGAATACGGGTGGGGTCGATTTGCCCGCCTGCGCCGCCGCTGACAATGACCGGCACTTTGGCTTGCTTGCACCACGCCACCAGCGCGGCCTTGGCCACCAAGCTGTCGATGGCATCCACCACATAATCAAAGCTCCCACCGAGCAGTTCAGCCACGTTTTCCGGCTCAACAAAGGCATCGACCAGATGCACCACGAGGCGGGGATTGATGTCGCGCAGGCGGGCTTTCAGGGCTTCGATTTTGGCCATGCCGAGGGTGCTGGTCAGGGCTTGCCCTTGCCGGTTGATATTGGAGGGGGCGACGTGGTCTAGGTCTATCAGCGTCAGCGTGCCGATGGCACTCCGCGCCAAGGCCTCTGCCGCCCAAGACCCCACGCCGCCGACCCCCACCACGCAAACATGCGCCGCTTCAAAACGCGCCAAAGCCGGTGCGCCATAGAGCCGTGCCGTGCCGCCAAAGCGGCGGGCGTAGTCGTTATCAGGGGACGTGGAAGGGGAAGGCGAGGCGGAAGCGGGCGTGGGGGTCATGGCGTGTCTTGGTGGGAAAATGTGGATAACAGGGCAGGGTGGCGTGTTGGGCGGGGCGGCGGTCAGCTCGCTTCGGCTTCAGGCAGCGGCGCGTATTGGCGCAGGCGTTCTTGTCGTGCTTTGCGCTGTGCGCCGTGCCACAACGCCGACACGGTTTTAACGTAATGCTGGGTTTCTTCAAACGGGGGAATGCCTTGGTGACGGTCAACCGCCCCTTCGCCGGCATTGTAGGCGGCCAGTGCCCAGTCTTGTCGCTGCGGATAACGCGCCAGCAAAAAGACCAAATACCGTGCTCCTGCTTCCAAGTTTTGCTTCACGTCATGGGCGGCATCCAGTCCAAAGCGTGCGCCGGTGTCGGGCATCACTTGCATTAAACCCATCGCACCTTTGGGCGAGACGGCCTCGGCATGGTAGCCCGATTCTACGGTGATAATGGCGTGCAGCAGCGTGGGGTCTAGCCCGTGGCGGCGGGCGGTTTGCTCAATCAGCGGCGTATAGGTTTTCAGCCCCGTAGCCGAACGACGCGCCAAATAGGGTGCGGTATCGACCGATTCCGCTTGTGCCAAGGCGGCACGGCTGGGCGGTAACGTGCCTTTTTTAAACAGCTGGTAGCGGGCATCCAGCGGCTTGGGGGCAAAGTGGGCATGGCCGTCTGCGTCAATAAACGCATAGACATCGGCTTGCGCCAGCAAGGGTAGCCCGACGAGTAAAGTCAGCAAAAAACGGAAGTAGTGTGGCATGGGGTCTCCGGTGGGGTGGGGGGGCGAGTAGGCTAGGTGGCAGCCCAGCCCAGCGCGGCAAAATCGGCAGGGGTGAGGTATCGCCACCCACCTTCCGGCAGGGTGTCGGGCAGGATGAGGCCGCCCATAGCTTCGCGGTGAAGGGCGGCGACGTGGTTGCCGGCTGCCGCCACCATGCGCTTCACCTGATGGTATTTGCCTTCGCCGAGGGTCAGGGCAAGGGTGTAGTCATCGCGGGCTTCGCAGGCCAAGGCCGCCAGCGGGGCGGGTTCATCGTGAAGCTGCACGCCGGTTTGGAGGGCGGCTATCAAGGCCGCGTCGATGGGGCGGGCGGTGGTGACACGGTAGCGTTTAGGCACATGGCGGCGCGGCGAGGTGAAATGGTGGATAAACGCCCCGTCGTCGGCACACAGCAGCAAGCCGGTGGTGTCGGCATCCAACCGCCCCACCGGCTGCACTCCCCGCGCCAGCAGGGGTTGGGGCAGCAAAGTTAAAACGCTGCGGTGATGTTGGGGGGCGCGTGAGCATTCGTACCCTGCGGGTTTGTGCAGTAAGAGATAGACCGCGCGGCGGGTCGTCCAGTTCTCGCCATCGACACTAAAGACCGCGCCTTCCTCTGCCAACGGGGCTTTGGCATCGCGACAGACACCCCCCGCCACCGCCACCCGCCCTGCGGCAATCAAGGCGCGGCAGACTTTGCGTGAGCCAAAACCTTGCTGGTGTAAGCATTTTTCAAGTTCCATGCGGGGCTTTTCCTGTGGCAGGGCAAAAAAGGGCGGTGTCGGTTGGCGGGTTGTCTGCCGGTGGGGATTTTAACACTGGCGCAGGTGGGCTATTCTGCGGGTCGGCTTCCGGCCACCATCAACCCAGAGGGAAACGTTGCGATGTCGCTTTTGCGCCCACTTTTGCTGGCTGTTTTGCTGACGCTCACCGCGTGTGGCCCCACCGTGCGCCACGTCCTCGTGCCGCCGACCTCGATGGAGGGTCGACGCTGTGTGGCACAGTGTCAAAACACCCGCCAGCAGTGCGAGCAATACAACCAAATGGCGTACTACACCTGCCAAAACAATTACAGTCTTGCGATGCACAACTACCGCCAGTGCGTACATGCCGGCGGCGGCAAACGGTGCTGGCAGCCGCAAAGCTGCTGGCAGCAAGACCACGGGCGATGTGAAGGGCACTATCGTGAGTGTTTTGAGCTGTGTGGCGGACGGATTGACCGGATTGTTGAGCAATAGCGCGTGTTCAAAACGCGCGGCCTCCCCCGTTTTTTAATTTGTCGCAGGAGTTTTTGCTATGCACACAATTTTGGTGCTGTATTACAGCCAACACGGCGCAACGCGCCAGCTTGCCCAGCAGATTGCACGGGGGGTCGAAGCCGTCTCCGGCTGCCAAGCCCGTTTGCGCACTGTGCCCAAAGTGTCGGCAGTGTGCGAGGCCACCGCGCCGTGTATTCCTGACACCGGCGCACCGTATGTCGAGCTGCAAGACTTGCAAGATTGCGCGGGCTTGGCTTTGGGCAGTCCGACGCGGTTTGGCAATATGGCTGCGTCGATGAAATATTTTTGGGATGGCACGACGGGTCTGTGGTTGCAAGGCGCATTGGCGGGCAAGCCGGCCTGTGTGTTTACCAGCACCTCCAGTCAGCATGGCGGGCAAGAAAGTACGCTGCTGTCGATGATGATTCCACTGTTTCACCACGGCATGGTGATGGTGGGCTTGCCGTATTCGGAGCCGGCCTTGTCTAGCACCAGCACGGGGGGCACGCCGTATGGGGTGACGCATGTGGCGGGGGCCAACAACGACCGCCCTTTGTCGGACGATGAAAAAAAATTAGCCTTTGCCCAAGGGCAAAGGCTGGCGCAGATGGCGGTGCGACTCGCGGCCAATTAGCTGCCGACAAACTCGTCGTAAGCCTGCATGGCGTGGGCGGCATACATCAGGGACGGCCCGCCGCCCATATAGACGGCCATATTCAGGGTTTCTTCGATTTCTGCTTTGGTCGCTTCCAGCTTCAGCAGGGCTTGCATATGGAAGCCAATACAGCCATCGCAGCGCACCGCCACCCCAATCGCTAAGGCAATCAGCTCTTTGGTTTTTTTGTCTAGCACGCCATCTTTGGTGGCGGCTTGTGCCAGTACGCCAAAGCCTTTCATCATCTCAGGCTGATTTTGGCGCATGGCGGCAAGGCTGGTGCTGAGTTCGCTGGTGAGTTCTTGGTAATACGACATGACTGACATTTCCTTTTTGCTAATTTAGTTAAAAACGAATTAAACGCGAAATAAAAAAACGGATGTGTGCCGGTGATGTGGGGGCTTGATGCCACGCCGCTGAAGCGACAAAAACTAGGGGCAAAAAGCTTGGCGCAAGGCCACCAACACCCCCATCGCTTCGGCACGTCCCAGCGAGTAAAAAATCGTCTGCGCCTCGCGCCGCGCCACAATCAGCGACTCGCCGCGCAACACGGCCAAATGCTGCGAAAACGCCGATTGCGACAAGGTGGATTGCCGCCAGAGTTCGCCAGCGGTTTTTTCGCCATCCAGCAAATGACACACAATCATCAGCCGCTCCTCGTGCGCCAAGGCTTTGAGGAGTTGCGCTGCGCCCCGCGCGTGGGGGCGCAGGTCTTGTTCTAAGTGGTCATCCATTCGTCTAATTTAGCATTTTACGAAATAAGGGGCAAGACCCTCTGACCGGCGTGGGCTTGAAGACCTGCACTGCAGATGCGCGTGGCCGTCATTGCCCGCTGCCGGAGGAGGGCGACAGCAAAGCCGGACGGGGTGGTGGCTGGCGAGGCCGCCAGAGTCAAAACCGAGACCCAAAAATCAAAAGCAACCACCCCACCCCTCTACGGGAAGGGGATGCTAGCAAACACCGGCTCACCCGAGTCCCGCAGGCGTTGAACAGGTTCTCAGAGGTGCAGCATGGCCGCGCCACCCAGTGCCAATCCCAGCCCTGCCGTGCCTATCGCCCCCCAGAACAACCACCGTTTGCGCGTCAGCAGGGTAATCGCCGCCAGCGAAATCGCCACTTGGGTGGCGGTCATGGCCTGTGCCCAGCGGTGATGCAGGTGCATGGCCTCTTCGCTTTGTCGGTCAAAGTCTTTGACCTTGGCCTCAAGGGCTTCGGCCTTGTCTTTGATTTCAGCTTTTTCGGTTTTGTAGCGGGTGACTTCTTGCTCGTAGCGGGTCTTGTTTGCGCCGGCATTCAGCGCGGCGGCCAGTTCGGCCAGATTTTGCTTATTGCTTTTGGCTTGGTAGTAATTCCAGTGGTTGGAGGCTTCGGTTTTTTGGATGGCCGCGCTGTTTTTGTGCAGCATGGCTTCGTTTTGGGTCGCACCAGCCATATAGCCAAACAACGCCCCAACCGTAGAGAGCACCGCCGTAACCACGGCAATGCGTGAGGAAAAGCCCTCGTCGCCGTGGTCGTTGCCGTGGGCGGCATGTTCAACCGCGTGGTCGTGGGGGCCGTGAACGTGAAAACCGTGTCCTGACATGCTGCGTCTTCCTTTTTTCTTTGAAAGTTAAAACTGTGGGCAAACTGAAGGGTGACGGCGCGATGCTACGATATTTTTTAACGGCGTTGTGCGCCAAAAAAGGGCATTTTTCCCTGCGGCGGGAGACTTGTTGCGAGGTAGGCGTTTGATGCAGGTCAATAAGCGGCGTAGAGTGTGTTATTAGGATGAAGCTGTCCCTACAAATAATTGATAACCCAACTCAGGAGGCATGACTATGCACGTTGACCACCACCCCCTTATCGCTGAATTCCCAGAGTTCAAAGACGCTATCCATGACCTAAAAATGTCGGATGCCCACTTTACCCACCTGTTTACCGACTACGAAAGCGTAGACAAGGCGATTGTGCGTGCCGAAAACGGTATCGACACCCTGACCGACCTTGAACTCGAAGTGCTGAAGAAACAACGTCTGTCCCTGCGTGACAAGCTGTACGCCATGCTTCGTGCTTCCCGCGTTTCTGCTTAATGGTAGCAAACCAGCCCGCTTGTAATTAGCGGGTTTGGCGTTATCTGAACAAAAGCTATCGGTGCTTGTGCCGGTAGCTTTTTTTGTGGCTTTAATTTGAATGAGGGGTAGCACATGCAGCAATTCGACGGCACCACGATTCTCTCGGTGCGGCGCGGCAACCAAGTGGCCTTGGGCGGCGATGGTCAAGTGACGCTGGGCAATATTGTGATTAAGTCCACCGCCCGCAAAATCCGCCGACTGCACAACGACAGCGTGCTGGCAGGGTTTGCAGGCGGCACAGCAGATGCGTTTACCCTGATTGAACGCTTCGAAGCCAAGCTGCAAAAATATCAGGGCAATTTGCTGATTTCCGCGATTGAGCTGGCCAAAGACTGGCGCAGTGACCGCGCTTTGCGCCGCCTAGAAGCCATGCTGGCCGTGGCCGACAAAGAGCGCACTTTGGTGATTACCGGCAATGGCGATGTGCTGGAACCCGAGCACGGGATTGCCGCAATTGGTTCGGGTGGGGCGTTTGCCCAGTCAGCGGCACGGGCGTTATTTGAAAACACCGACCTGTCCCCCGAGCAAATCGTCAAAAAATCGCTGACCATCGCTGGCGATATTTGCATCTACACCAACCAAAATCATGTGATTGAAACGCTCAACGCCCCCAGCGTGGCACACGGAGACTAAGCCCCATGTCTGCTCAGATGACCCCCCAAGCCATTGTAGAAGCCCTCGATAAACACATCATCGGTCAGGCCGCTGCCAAGCGTGCGGTGGCGATTGCGCTGCGGAATCGCTGGCGGCGGCAGCAAGTGGCCGAGCCGCTTAAAAGTGAAATTACCCCGAAAAATATTTTGATGATAGGGCCGACAGGGGTGGGGAAAACCGAGATTGCCCGCCGTTTAGCCAAGCTGGCCGACGCGCCTTTTATCAAAGTTGAAGCGACCAAGTTCACCGAAGTTGGCTATGTGGGGCGCGACGTGGACAGCATTATCCGTGACCTTGCCGAAGTCGCCGTCAAGCAAGCGCGGGATGCCGCCATCCAAAACAACCGCCACCGCGCCGAGCAAGCCGCCGAAGACCGCGTGCTGGACGCGCTGTTGCCCCCCGCTCGCAGCGTCGGTTTTGTGGATGAACCGGCTCCGCGTGAGGAAAACGAGACGCGGCAAAAATTCCGCAAGATGCTGCGCGAAGGCAAGCTGGACGAGAAAGACATCGAAATTGAAGTCGCTAGCAGCGCACCCCACGTCGAGATGCTCGCCCCACCAGGGATGGAGGAGCTGACCCAGCAGATTCAGGGCATGTTTGCCAATATGGGCACGGGCCGCACCAAGTCGCGCAAAATGAAAATTGCCGAGGCTTTGAAGCTGATTACCGACGAAGAAGCCGCCAAGTTCATCAACGAGGAAGAAATCAAGCTCGAGGCTCTGCGCAATGTGGAGCAAAACGGGATTGTGTTTATTGATGAAATCGACAAGGTGACGGCGCGGGGCGAAACCAGTGGCAGCGATGTGTCGCGGGCAGGGGTGCAGCGGGATTTGCTGCCCTTGGTCGAGGGCACGACGGTTTCGACCAAATTTGGCATGGTCAAAACCGACCATATCTTGTTTATCGCTTCGGGGGCGTTTCACCTGTCCAAGCCCTCTGACTTGGTGCCGGAGCTGCAAGGGCGTTTCCCGATTCGGGTGGAATTGGCACCGCTGTCGGTGGAAGATTTTGTGTCGATTTTGACCAACACCGATGCCTGCCTGACCCGCCAATACCAAGCTTTGCTGGCCACAGAAGGCACAGACATTACCTTTGCCGAGAGCGGGATTCAGCAGCTGGCGGAAATCGCATGGCGGGTCAACGAGAAAATGGAAAACATCGGCGCACGGCGGCTGCATACCGTGATGGAAAAGCTGCTGGAAGAGCTGTCTTTTGCCGCAGAAGCCCAAGCCGTGACCATTGATGCCGACTATGTGGACAGCAAGCTAGAGGGGCTGGCGCAGCGGGAGGATTTGGCACGGTATGTGTTGTAACGCTGCAGCTACTCCTGACACACAGGGCAATAGCTGCTCATCCGCTGCCCCAATCGCACCCCGATAATCACGCTGCCACAGACCGCACACGGTGCACCGGCGCGGCCATACACGGTGTAACTTTGCTGAAAGTAGCCGGGCTTGCCGACGGCGTTGGTAAAGTCGCGCAGGGTGCTGCCGCCGGCTTCGATGGCGCGGGTCAATATCGTTTTGACCGCGCTGACCATGCGGTGGCAGTCGGCAAGGCTCAGGGTGTGGGCGGGGCGTGTGGGCTGGATGCCCGCCAAAAACAGCGATTCGTTGGCGTAGATATTGCCCACACCCACCACCACTTTGTTGTCCATCAGCACGGTTTTGATCGGGGCGGCTTTGCGGCGCAGGGCGGCAAACAGTCCCTCGCCAGAAAACGCGGCGGTCAGCGGCTCGCAGCCTAAGCCAACCAGCCGAGGGTGCTGGCAAGGGTCGCCCTCGCCCCACAGCACCGCGCCAAACCGGCGCGGGTCATGCAGCCGGAGCACTTGGTCGGCAAAGCACAGGTCGAGATGGTCATGCCGTGCGGCGGGGGTGGTGGCGGGCAACACCCGTACACTGCCCGACATCCCCAAGTGAATCAGCACATAGCATTCCCCCGACAGCACCAAAACGACGTATTTGGCTTGGCGATACACCCGCAAGACAGTGCGTCCTTGCACTTTGCTGTTGAGTGCCGCATCGACCGGCCAGCGTAAACGGGGCTCGCGCACGGTTGCCCCTGTCAGGGTGTGGCCGGTGAGCAGTGGGGCAAGCCCTCGGCAGGTGGTTTCGACTTCTGGAAGTTCTGGCATAGGGCGGGAACACATCAAGATGGGCATGTTATTCTACGCTCAACCCTGCATCCTCCGAGGCTTTGCCCTCCTCCTGCTACGAGTCCCCGAATGAAAATCCGCTTTTTTCTGCCTAGCGTGTTGGTGTGTTCCCTGTCTGCCTGCGCGACTTCGGTGTTTTCGCCAGAGTCCTCTCCTGCCTTGTTGCCGTCGGCCACAGTCTCGGCGGCCGAGGCAGAAAATACCTACCCCCGCCAAGTGCTGACCAATGAAATTTTGTTTGGCGTGCTGGCCAGCGAAATTGCGGCACAACGGGGGGGGGCGGCGGCGGCGGCACCGACCACGCTTTCGTTGGCGCGTTTGACCGGCGACCCGCGCTTGGCGCGTCGCGCCGCCGAGTTTGCCTTATCCGCTGGGCGCACTGACGAAGCGATTACGGCCCTGACACTCTGGCGCAAAGCCGCGCCCACCGACCGCTATGCCGAGCAACAATTGGCCTTGGCGTTGCTCCGTGCAGGGCGGATGCCCGAGGCGGTGGTGCTGCTGGAATCCCAGCTGGCAACCCGCCCGCAAGAAGCCTCTTCCGTGTTTTTGTTGCTGGCAGGGGTGGCAGGCAAGCAAGCCAATAAAGCCGCCAGTTATCGGATGTTGCAAGGCTTGGCGAGTGGCTATGCCGACGTGCCCGAAGCCCGCTTCGCGCTTGCCGTTGCTGCAGCCGAAGCGGGCAACCTAGAAGCCGCCGAACGCTATATCGAAACGGCAGCCAACCTTGCGCCGCGCTGGGATGTGCCGGTGGTGTGGTGGGTGGAGCGGCTGCGCCAAACCCGTCCCGAAGCCGCGCTGGCCTTTTTGCAAAGCCAATTGGCCAAACGCCCTCACGCCAGCCTTGAGCTGAAGCTGACCTACCCCCGTTTGTTGGTGATGCTGAAGCAGTACGCTGCCGCCCGCGAAGCCTTTGCTGTCTTGAAGCCACTCGCCCCCCAGCATCCTGAGATTTTGTATGGCTTGGGCGTATTGGCGTTTGAGCTAAAAGACTATGACATCGCCCAGCAAGAGCTGGAAGCCGCCCTGTCGGCGGGCTACCGAGATGCCGATTTTGTGCGCTTTATCTTGGGGCAAGTCGCCGAGGCGCGGCAACGTCCAGACGAAGCCCAAACGTGGTACAGCCAAGTCGGGCAAGGGGCGCAGTATGTGCCTGCACAAGGTCGGCTGGCGGCACTCGAAGCCAAAGGGGGCGCGTTGGAGGTCGGCTTGGCGCGGCTGGCTGCCCTGACTACGCTGAAGGAGGTCAACCGCGTGCCGCTGCTGCTGGCACAGGTACAGTTGGCTAAAGAACAGGGCAATAAACAGCGGGCGCGTGCCCTGCTGAATCAAGGGCTAAAAACCTACCCCAGCACCCCAGAATGGCGGTACGAGCGCGGCTTGCTGAATGACGACCTTGGCGACACCGAGGCGGCGATTGCTGATTTGCGCCTGAGCCTGAAGCTCCAGCCCAATACCCCGCAGGGCTTAAACGCGTTGGGCTATGTGCTGGCCAACCACAATCGGCAGTTGCCCGAAGCACGGCGGCTGGTGTCCCGTGCCCTCAAGCTCGAACCCAATAACCCCATGCTGCTGGATAGCATGGGCTGGGTTGAGTTCCGGCAGGGGCAGTTCAATGCCGCGCTGGGCTATTTGCAGCGGGCGTATCAGTTGCTGCCCGATGCCGAAATCGCGGCCCACCTTGGCGAAGTTTTGTGGGTCTTGGGGCGGCAAGCCGAAGCCCTTGTGGTGTGGGACAAAGCGATTGAAGCCGGTGATGCCTCGGGCTTGGTGCGCCGCACGCAAACCCGTTTGCAGCCTGCTGTGCAACCATGATGTGGCTGAATCGCTTTGTGGGGGGGCTGTGGCTGGCGGGGCTATTGAGTGTGGCGGGCTGTGCCAGTGTGCCGCCGCCCACGGTGCAACCCGCCCCGCCTCTTGCGGCCAGCGTTAACGTATTGCCTAGCGTGTTTGCCGCAGAAGGCCGGTTGGCGGTGAATGCGGCGGGCAAAGGGCATTACGGCGGCTTTGTCTGGCAGCATGAAAACCAGACCGATGTGCTCGACATTGTCAGCCCCTTGGGCTCGGTAGTGGCGCGGCTGACCCGCTCGCCCAGCAGCGTGGTGCTGGAAAATGGTCATGGCCGCCAAGAAGCCGCCGATGCCGACACCCTGACCACGCGGCTTTTGGGCTACCCCTTGCCGCTCGACCCTTTGGCGTGGTGGCTCAGTGGCTTGCCCGCACCTGATGCATCGTGGGTGGCGCGACCCGAGGGGGGGGAGCAACTGGGTTGGCAGATAAGCTTTGCCGATTGGCGCGACACCCCGCTGGGCGTGCGTCCCCACAAAATCAGTTTGGTGCGTGCCGATTTAACCGTACGCTTTGTGGTGCAAGGCTGGCGAGCCGAGTACGTACCTGCTCCCGCTGCTGCCGAGTGATTTTTGAATACCCCACCCTGTGGATAAAGCGTCACGTAAACCCCGCCTTTTTTCCTGATTTTTTGCTGCGACCCACCCATGCTGACTTATGTAGATTTCCCTGCCCCTGCCAAGCTCAATCTGACGCTGTCCATTGTCGGGCAGCGTGCCGATGGCTATCACCTCTTGGAAACCGTGTTCCGGTTTATTGACTTGGCCGATACGGTCTCGCTGGCCGTGCGGACGGATGGCTTGATTGTGCTGGATAACCCCCTGCCCGATGTGCCGCCAGAAGCAGATTTGACCGTCCGCGCCGCCAAGGCACTGCAAGCCGCGACAGGCTGTGCTTTGGGGGTGTCGATTCGGCTGACCAAGCGTATCCCGATGGGGGGGGGCTTAGGCGGGGGCAGCTCGGATGCTGCAACGGTTTTGCTGGCCTTGAACCAGCTGTGGCAAGTCAACCTCAGCCGCGCCGCCCTCCAAGCGATAGGTTTGACGCTGGGGGCCGATGTGCCAGTGTTTGTATTTGGGCGGCCTGCTTTTGCCCAAGGTATCGGCGAAGACCTGACGGTGTGTGAAGTACCGGAGGCGTGGTATGTGGTGCTTTACCCCAATATTGCGGTGCCCACCGCCAAAGTTTTTTCGCACCCAGACTTGACACGAAATTCTCCCTCCGTAATAATGCGCTCTCTCAAAACGACGCTACGCAAGAACGACATGCAGCGCGTTGTTTGCCAGATGTTCCCCGAAGTTGCGGGTTGCATCACGGCGTTAGGTCACTACGGCAATGCGATGATGACCGGCTCAGGAGGGTGTGTTTTCCTTGAGTGCAGCACGCAAGCAGAGGCCGAAACAGTTTACCAAGCAGTTTCGAATCAATATGGTGGTTTTGTAGTCAATGGCTTACAAACGCATCCCTTGTTCGGTTCTGCCCATTAGGTTTACTGGGGAGTCGCCAAGTGGTAAGGCATCGGATTTTGATTCCGACATTCGTAGGTTCGATCCCTACCTCCCCAGCCAAGAATATTCATTATGTACAAATATAAAAAGCGTGTGAGTCAACCAAACTTGCACGCTTTTTGCACGTCTATAGGTGGCGAAAGCATGGCAGCTTACGATAGCTTGATGGTGTTTACCGGCACCGCAAACCCAGACCTCGCGCAAAAAGTCGTTAAGCACCTCGACATTTCGCTGGGTCGTGCCGATGTCGGGCGGTTTAGCGATGGTGAGGTTGCAGTAGAGTTGCTAGAAAACGTGCGTGGCCGCGATGTATTCGTGCTGCAATCGACTTGCCAGCCGACAAACGACAACCTGATGGAAGTCCTGACTATGGTGGACGCGCTGAAGCGTTCTTCCGCCGGTCGGATTACCGCTGCCATCCCCTTCTTTGGCTATGCCCGCCAAGACCGCCGCCCCCGTTCGGCGCGTGTGCCTATTTCGGCCAAATTGGTCGCCAATATGCTCACCTCCGCAGGCATTGACCGCCTGCTGACCGTCGATTTGCACGCCGACCAAATCCAAGGCTTCTTCGATATTCCCGTCGATAACATCTACGCCACCCCCGTATTGCTGCGCGAAATCCAAGCGCAACGCTACGAAGACCTCGTGGTGGTCAGTCCTGACATTGGCGGTGTGGTGCGTGCGCGTGCCATGGCCAAGGCACTGAATGCTGAGCTGGCGATTATCGACAAACGCCGCCCCAAGGCCAACGTGGCCGAAGTGATGAACATCATCGGCGACATCGAAGGCAAAACCTGCCTTATCGTCGATGACATGATTGATACCGCCAACACCCTGTGCAAAGGGGCGCAAGCCCTCAAGCAAAAGGGCGCGGCCAAGGTCGTGGCCTATGCCACGCACCCTGTCTTCTCGGGCCAAGCGGCTGACCGTATCAGTGCCTCCGTGCTGGATGAAGTGGTCGTCACCGACACCATCCCGTTGCGTGCCGATGCGATGGCTGTTCCCAAAATTCGCGTGGTGTCGATTGATGGCTTGATTGCCGAGACCCTGCGCCGCATCAATAACGAAGAGTCAGTCAGCTATTTGTTTGTTGATCGTTAATACTGTTTTTGCCTGCCGGATGTGCCGGTGGGCTGATTAACGGGCGTGCTGGTCGCGGCAGCCCGTGTTTATTTGGAGTTTCACATGACGATTGAAGTGATTGCTACTAAGCGTGTTCTAGAAGGTACGAGTGCGAGCCGCCGCCTGCGTCACGCTGGCAAATTGCCTGCTGTGGTTTACGGTGCAGGTCAGCCTGCCGAGTCCCTCGAACTCGACCACAACACCATGTTCTACGCACTGAAAAACGAAGCATTCCACACTTCCGTGTTGAGCTTGGTTATCGATGGCAAAGCTCAAGCCGTGTTGCTGCGTGACACCCAACTGCACCCTTGGAAGCCCCAAGTGCTGCACGTTGACTTCCAACGCATCAACGCTGACGAAAAAATTTCCATCAAAGTGTCCTTGCACTTTGAAAACAGCGAAAACTCCCCAGCAGTGAAATTGGGCGGCGGCAAGATTAGCCACCCTATCACTGAAGTCGAAGTACGTGCCTTGCCAGGCGCGTTGCCACAATTCTTGGTCGTGGACTTGTCCAACATCCAAGGCGGCCAAACCGTTCACCTGTCCGACATCGTTGTGCCAGAAGGTGTAGAGCTGGTTGAATTGGCTCGTGGTCACAACTTGGGTGTCGCTGTGGCATCGGGTTCTGCTGCTGAATAATTCGGCTCACGCTGAATGATTAAGTCGCACCAAAACGGCTCGTTGCCTTCGCAGCGAGCCGTTTTTTGCTTCCCCGTTGTGTATTTAGTCACGCATTAAACAGAGAGTGATCATGGCAGCCATTCGACTGATTGTGGGCTTAGGCAACCCTGGTGCAGAGTACGCCGCCACCCGTCACAATGCGGGCGCGTGGTTTGCCGAGCGGGTGGCGCAGCGGCTGTCTGCCCCGCTCCGCAGCGAAAGCAAGTTTTTTGGGCTGTATGGGCGTGCCGGTGACGTGCATATTTTGCTGCCCCAAACTTTTATGAACCTCAGCGGACGTGCGGTGGGCGCGTTGGCGCACTTTTACAAAATTTTGCCCGACGAAATTTTGGTCGCACATGACGAGCTAGACCTCGCCCCAGGTGTGGCGCGGCTTAAACTGGGCGGCGGTCACGGCGGGCATAATGGGCTGCGGGATATTCACGCTGCCCTGACCACGCCAGACTACTGGCGGCTACGGGTGGGCATTGGCCATCCGGGGCACAAAAATGAAGTTGCCACCTTTGTGCTGAAGCCCCCGCGCAAAGAAGAACAGACCGCGATGGACACCGCCCTAGACCACGCCGAAACCATTTTGCCTGACCTCCTCGCCGGTCGCTTTCCTGAAGCGATGAAAGCCCTGCACACGGCCTGCAAGTAATCCCCCTAACCCTTAGGCGTGCGCGTGACCCTCACCGCAGCCTTGTTTGCGAAAGAATTCCCATGAGCTTGAAATGCGGCATTGTTGGCCTGCCCAACGTTGGTAAATCCACCCTGTTTAACGCCCTGACCAAAGCGGGGATTGAAGCAGCTAACTACCCTTTTTGCACCATCGAACCCAACGTTGGGATTGTTGAAGTCCCCGACCCACGCTTGGTCGCACTGACTGAGATTGTGAAGCCCCAGCGCGTGCAGCCTGCCATTGTCGAGTTTGTCGATATTGCGGGCTTGGTGGCGGGCGCGTCCAAAGGCGAGGGCTTGGGCAACCAGTTTCTGGCCAACATCCGCGAAACCGATGCTATCGTGAACGTGGTGCGCTGCTTTGAAGACCCCAACATCATCCACGTTGCAGGGCGCATCGACCCTATCGAAGACGTGTCTACCATCGCCACTGAATTGGCCTTGGCGGATTTGTCCTCGGTCGAAAAAGCCATTAGCCGTGACGGCAAAAAAGCCAAAAGCGGCGACAAAGACGCGATTCGGCTGGTGGCCATCCTCGAAAAAGTCCGCGACCACTTGGACACCGGCAGCCCCGTCCGCAATATGGATTTGGATGCCGAAGAAAAGGCTCTGCTCAAGCCGCTGTGCCTGATGACCATCAAGCCCGCCATGTATGTCGCCAATGTTGCCGAAGATGGCTTTAGCAACAACCCTTTCCTAGACCGCCTGACCGTATTGGCCAACGAAGAAGGTGCGCCGGTTGTGGCCGTGTGCGCCGCCATCGAAAGCGAAATTGCCGACCTTGATGATGCCGACAAGCAAGAGTTCTTGGAAAGCATTGGGCTGCAAGAGCCCGGCTTGAACCGCCTGATTCGGGCGGGTTACGAGCTGCTGGGCTTGCAGACCTACTTCACCGCTGGGGTGAAAGAAGTCCGCGCGTGGACCATCCACAAAGGCGACACCGCCCCCCAAGCCGCTGGCGTGATTCACACCGACTTTGAACGCGGCTTTATCCGCGCCCAAGTGATTGCCTATGCTGATTTTGTTGCCTGCGGCGGCGAAGCCAAAGCCAAAGAAGCTGGCAAAATGCGCGTGGAAGGCAAAGAGTATGTGGTGGCCGATGGGGACTTGATGAACTTCTTGTTTAACGTCTAAGCCAAAATAGCTGTTTTCAGGTGTTCGTCGGTGTTTTTAATATCGCCTAACACATTGAAAACAGTGGATTCTATGATCGCTTCTGTTCGTGAGTGTTCATTGACATCCGGCAAGGCTGGGGGCATGATTGGGGGCATATAGGAAACGTGCCCCCACCGACCGGAGGAACCATGCCCCCTAATAACCTTGAAACCCTCACCAGTGCTGGCGATGGCGACCCCCAGCATGCCCCCACTCACATTGCAGTCCGTGCCCCCAAGCGGGGAATTAGCGATGCTGCCTTGCGTGCAGCCAAGCCCGCCGCCAAAGCATACAAACTTGCCATCGGCGGAGGCTTATACCTTGAGGTGATGCCGGGCGGATCAAAATTGTGGCGCTGGAAATATCGGATTGGCGGGAAAGAAAATCGCTATGCTATGGGCAGCTATCCCGAGCTGTCGCTCAAGGAAGCGCGGGAAGAAACTGAAGCGGCCCGCAAGCTCGTCAAGCAGGGTGTTCATCCGGCGCAGCAAAAGCGACTTGATCGAATCCAGTCCGGCCAAGAGCATGCCAACACGTTTGAAGCTATCGCCAAAGAATGGCTTGCGCTGAAAGACTGGGAAGACATTACCAAGAAGCGCCGACTCGACATGCTGACGCGAGTGGTTTTTCCCCATATCGGGAAGCTGCCAGTTCGGCAGATCGTTCCTGCACACATTCTCAATATTCTGCAACGCTCAGCGAGCGACAATGGAATATCCGTTGCCAACGAAGCAAAACGAACAATGTCCGGCATTTTCGAATTCGCGGCTTCCACGCTACGGGTGGATTCCGACCCAGTTTATCCGGTACGTAAGTACTTGCCGCCCAACAAAACACAACACAAGCGACCGCTTTCATCGGTTGAGATTGGTAAGCTGCTGCTGGACATCGACGGTCACGGCGGCAATTATCAAACTCAATGCGCTTTCAATCTCATGTGGCTGACACTGGCGCGTCCTTCCGAAGTGGTCGAAGCGGAATGGGCGGAATTCGACCTTGACGCAGCACTCTGGCGAATTCCCCCTGAGCGGATGAAAAAGCGCAAGGAGCATCTGATTCCCTTGCCGCATCAAGCCGTAAAGCTACTTCGTGGAATGCTGACCATCACGGGTGACAAAAAGCATCTATTCCCCCACCGTGACAACCGCGCCAAGCCTATGGTCGCGGCTTCATTTCGGCAAATGTTGAATGTCCTTGGCTGGGGCGGAAAGTTTAGCCCGCATGCCACCAGAACGACAGGCAGCACGCGCCTGAATGAAATGGGGTATTCAGCGGATTGGATCGAGCGACAACTCGCACATGAGGAACCCAACTCTGTTCGCCGCACCTACAACCATGCCGACTATCTAAAAAATAGGGCCACGATGATGCAACAGTGGGCCGACCTATTGGACGTGTGGAAAAAGGGTGACAGCAAGATTGTGCCGATCAAGCCTGACGTTGCAGCTTGATGGAGTGGCGACAAGCGGTTGATTGAATATGTTGCGATTTATTCGAAATCGCAACATATTTTATTTACCTGTTGCCGCTAGCGACATGTCGATTTCAGCAACCTGTCAGAGCATAGCAGCTCATCTCGAAGCGCCATCGATACTGCTGGATCATCCGGAAAACTTACCGGCATGGAAACATTGGCATCCAAACTGCTGTACCAGACACTGGATAATTCGTTGCACAGCAACCTGATACCACAATGTATCCGCTCAATATTCCATCCGTTGTTATTGAGCCAGACATCCGCTTCCAGCAACAACCGTTTTGGGTCATCACCATTTTCCGTGATCAAACCCAGGGCAACGACATGCCCTCCGGCGCTTACGGCAATCTCCGCGCCGAGATTGTCAAAGCGTACCGTGGCGATGCCGGTTTCCCTTTCATCTTTCGTAGTAAATGCCTCAACGTAATTCACGATTGATAAATGTTGCCAAGTTGGCGCATTCAAGCCACAGGCACGCAGCAACTCGATTCGTGCAGATTCGACATCTGGGATATAAAAAGCCTCTAATACCTCGACGCGAAACTTGTTGCCGGAAATGGTTTGAGCCTGAATCGATGCCTTGACTGGAGTGCCGTCAATTACAATTTCAGATATGTCACCCCAAATACGGGTGCCTGCCCAACCAGGAGAAACATCCGCAGCGGCAGTCCGCGCTTTGACAAGGCAGTCTGTTACTTGAGCAGGAGTAATCTGACCATTGTCACCTGACGATCCGGCCATGCCACGTGAAAGGCGGACATCCCGCAGTGGCAGAAAGCACTCAACAACGGGATCAATCTCGCGCAAATCCAGTTTCAGTTCATCGAGGGCGACTTTAAGGGCAGCCTCCTCCCCCTCTTCTAATGAAACACTTACCGATGGCCCGGAAACCGAGAGGTGCGAATAAATCACCGTAATATGGTCGCCGAATGTGAGCGTAATCCTTGGACGCAGCAACTGCATGTTCTGAGTATCTAAGCTGAAATTGTCGTCTAGCATTTGTTGCTGCTGGTTCATCTCATTCCCCATAGAGGTGATCGTGATTGATGCCATTTTTGCGGCGAACATTTGTATAGCATTTACTGTACCGCTGTCGCCACTATGCAGCACCAATTTTTTGCCACAACCGCGCAAGCATCTTGGCATCGGTCAATGCACCGTGCCAGCCTTCCCCATCCGACAGGCAGACGCTATAGCGCTCGCACAGGGCAGCGAGACTGCAACGCTCTCCGGGGTGAAGCTTGCGGAATGTTGGTAGCGTATCGATTACTAACTCCGGATTAGACAGATGCGCCAAATCCCTACCAATTGATTCAAACTCCTCCCGCAGAAATTCCATGTCAAAGGGTGCATTGTGGGCAACCACAACGTCAGCCGCAATGAACTCGGCCAGTTCATTTGTAATATCCGAAAATCTGGGCTTACCCTGCACGGTTTCATCAGCGATGCCGAGAATTTCTGATGCGAAGGCTGGAATGGGGCGCTCGGGGTTCAGAATATAGTGAAGCTCGCGACCTGTTAGCAGGCCATTGATCGTTTCGACGCAGGCGATTTCGACGATGCGGTCGCCAAGTTTTGGCGTAAGTCCGGTTGTTTCGGTGTCAAGGAAGATTAGGCGCATGGCAGTATCGGGCTGTTAAGGATGAGCCCATTATTTGATTGCCAACGTCAGAATGTGACGCAATTGAGAATTGGCACCTATTGGTCAAGTGCGTCACGTTTTGACGCGTGCCATCAGTATGCTCTCCAGTGTCGAAACACTTTCAGAGGCTTGTCATGACAATCCACTCAACATCTACAACAGTTTTTGAACCAGCACGACTGGCCCGTCTGTCTCGTGGCCTGCTGATGACGTTGCGCTCACTCAATGGCCGTTCAGGCGACTGGAACGATGTTTCTTCCAGTCGAACGCTACAGATTCAGCGATTCTTCAAATACTTTGAAGTTTGGATACGGGAGCTGGAGGATATGTCACCGAACCTGTCAGGTGCGGGCGAATCGACCGACGTGCCTGTAGCAAGTGAGACTGTCGATGAACATGGCGTTGGCGCTACTTAAGCCCATCACCTGCTCTTTAGCTTGCTCAGCCATATCATCAGCTACCGCGTGCTAATCAAACCTCAAAGGCGTAGATCAGTAGTTCGTAGTTTTCTCGGAACGAATACAGGATGGTCGAATGTCATGAGCAGAAACAATGCTACTTTCGGCATATAAAAGGCTCGATGCCGCCCCGCCAAGGCCGAATTTATGCAGAAAAATTGTTCAACAATTCGCGAATTTTTCCACCGAACTTCTGGATAGTCTCATTTCTGGTGAGTCCATGACGGTTAACCATAAACGGGATGACAACGATCAAGGTGCCCTGTTTGTTCATCCCATAGCTCAACTGTCGGTCGTCGATATAATCAGTTGTGACAACCATGCCTTCGTCGCTGAAAGCTGAATAAAAATCAGTCATGTAAGTAATACCGGTGCAGATGACAACTTTAGGCGTGTGCTTCTCGACCCAAGACCTAATGACAGGAAACCTTCTATCCTTGATCCACTCGATATAGGCTCCTTTATTGCTGAAGCCAGTTGCTTGGGAAAACTCTGATGCCCAATGCGCATGCGAAGTATTTCTGAACGCTAAGGGATAGATATTCATCTTGAAATATCCACCACTCCCAACTGTGAACGGTTTGACTTCTTCGGCAAACAATTTGTAGTCAGATATCTGCCTCCCATCAATCGCTGCAAGTAGTTTTACTGCTTGCCAGTTAAATATCCAAGAGAGGTTATTCTTCCAGTCGTCGTAGCCTGATGGAGGAATGCTCATATCCTTGGAAAACATGGTATTGAGTGCCTCTACGTTTGCCTCATCCCCTCCACCCCATTCGATCCCGCAGAACCAAATTGATCTATTGTTCAATGAACCGATGTCACCTCCATCACAACCCGAATAGGTTGTAGCCCATTTTTCAAACAATTTTGATGGGAAGCAGCCTGTTTCATGCATGCATGTCTCCTTTGAGTAACTGTAGTCAGTCGAAAACTAAACTGATTGGTGTAATCTTTAATAATTGGCTGAAATGTCTGAATCTTCTGCCAAGGCCACTTTCCATTTTGGCTCTGTGACTCCTGTAGCGCAATTCGTATCCCTCGGCATGGTTATTTCAATCGCATTCTGCCCCATAAAAAGTTAGAGCCTCCTCCAGACTTTTGCGTATTGTTTTCTGCAGGGCCACTGGAGCGATCACTGTAATAGCTGCTCCCTGGCTGAGAATCCACCACTCAAGCTGCCAGGTATCCAGCACAGTTGCTGTCAGTCTGTTGCCAACAATTTTCTGATCTTTGGACAATGGCGTCTCAAGCAAAATTCTCGCAAGAGAATCGGACACCTTGGCCTTCAGACGAGTGGTTTTCCCGCTGCCGAAATGAATTGCACCGTTCTCTAGATACTTCATCAAGTTGAATCCGGTAGGTTTTTTGCAATGCTCATAGGTTCGGTTCGCCTGGGCAATGCGGTGCAAGGTATAGAGTCGTATGTCGCTGTAGTCCCAGGCAGTTGCCACTAGATATGTAATCTGTCCGCGAGTCACTAGCCCCAATGGGTGTAACCGCTGGGAATGTGCAGTCTCTGCATCAGCCCCCCGATATTCGACATCAATAATTTCATCCGCTAACAGGCATTCCTGAATCGTATAGAGAATTTCCGGATTGATCTGTGGCGCAAGAAGCGGCTGCGTGGGCTGGATAGTTCGAACCTTATCTAACCATCTTGCATTGGGGTTTTCCACTGCAAGATCGTTTAGTTTCTTTCTCGCCTGAGCAAAACGGCATTCCAGCCCTTGCAGCATGGAGACAGGCAGCAAGGGTTTAACCATGTCTTCGACCAGACTTAGCGATAAGGCATCGGCCAAAGTCATGCCAGCAAGGTCAGAACTCGCACCGGGCAGCCAGCGCCAGCCATAGGGAATGCTCGCGTTGTTGCATTCCAGATCAAATGCATCCATCAGTTCGCCCAGGTCTCGCTCAACTTGGCGTTTGCTGACATCAAAGCCAGCCACCTGGAGTTCTTGTGTCAATTCACTGGCTGTCTTGCCTGCTCCACGGGTAGGTAAGCGCTTGAGAAGTTCCCATTGGCGAGCGAGCGTGTGCTTCTTTTTGTTGGCGGGCATGCTGCAACTAAAATGTTTCGATTTCGGTAAGCACTATGGTTACCGATGGCGTGGTTTCACGGCAAGCGCGTTGGCTGCGCTCCTGATAGGACAGATAGAAAGCTGACAAGGCATCGGCCAGTTGGAATGCCGCATCAATGCAATCCTGATCCGGCTCCCGATTGGCAAATGCACGATGTTCGCGAATCGTGAATATTCCTGCATCACTCAAACCAATGTGGAGCGTTGAGCGTCGCTTTCCGTCCCCGTTGTTTCTCAGCGAAAAAATGAAGGCATCACCCGAAGAGTATAAAGAGAAATAACTGGCAATGCAATGATGCATGGCGCGACCTTCTTCAATGAGCAACTGGGTATTGCTTAGTTCATGCGCCACCAGATTTCCGATTCGCGAAGATTCCGGAACCAACGGTGTCCAACTGGCCACCTCGATATCGACCTCTGACACCCACCACGCGGTATGCCAGTGTTCGGACTCCGCGAGTAATGAAATGAGTCCAGTCTCCCTGATCCATTCCTTAGTGAGGGAATCCAGTAATTCCGTCGATATTGATCCGTGCCCTGCCTGCTCCGCATAATAGGCTAGGTAATCGGCCACATCGGGAAACGGATTGTCCGGGTTGTGGCTTGGACACCAGTGCCTGAGTGTCTTCCGGAACCCAGGAATTCCGTCACTGAACAACGCCGCCGCAACAGCTTGAACATAAACACGGTCTGACTCAGATTGCCAACCCGAAATAAAGTCGATTGCGGAATGGAGAACTTGCATATCCGCATCACTCGCGGGGCGCCTGTCGGGTTTGATGCCGTCGAGCAGCCAGAGCACGATAGGAATTGTTTCGGGAATGCGGTAACGATATTTCAAAAAAACTCTGGCATAGCGTAAGGTATGTTTACGCACGTTGTATTGCTTGGCCAGGAGCGGAAGCAGCGGCTGACCAAGATCAATGGCAAGTGAAATGGCCGCCCCCAAGTTGTTCGCTTTAGGCGATGCTTCATGGTAATGATCCGAGCCACCGCTTCTCAAGCCGAGTTCATGAAACAGCCACGGAAAAACCCGAATAGCTTGCATTCGATTTCTACACTGTGAAACCGACCAAGCACGGGCGGTGTTGTAGTTTTCAATCGTGAGGGTTCTTGCGTTCAGAAGTGCGGCATACTCGTCAAAGAAATCCACAATGCCTACAAACAATCGCATCTGAAAGGATTGTGCCATTGACTGGAAATCGGCTACCTCCTCAGGCAGTTCTGGAAGAGGGACACCGAATCGCTCGCTCAGCTCGCTCGTGCTGATGTCCAGAACCAGTTCAAGACGTTTCAACATAGAGCCAGACACAACCGGGATGCCTAGCATCGTTGCCACTTGTTGCTTGATAATTTCCCAAAGAAAATCTCGCTGGGGAATGATCGTTGCTGCCCTGACATGCAACGCACAAAACTCGGGGGGTAATAGCCAACTTTCACAAAATTGATCAGATAGCACTTCCCCGTCGCTCCCATCGGGCGTCAATTCGTAAAGTAATGGAATGACCTCTTCGGGTTGGTATTCCAAGTTATTCAATACCAGAGCGACAAGATGACCGGAGGCTTTTTCTATCCAGAAGTAGGTTTGAGACAGGATGTGAGAAGTGATTGCCACGTTCGATGCGAGGCGAAACCAAAGGACTTGCTTGATGTTCGGCAAAGGCGCGATGTTATGCCCAGACCGAAAATCAATGCCGATTTCACGGAGTGAATTGAGCGGTTGGCAGCGCATGACCGTGCCCTCTCATTCGCTGGATGAATTGCAATGGGAAAAGTGCTCGGCAATTCTGACCATGGCGTAAGTATCACGCTCACAGTAGGCGAGTAGGCCTTCATGCAATTCGCTGCGGCGTTCTGCTGATGTACCGGGATACAGAATTTCGGCAAAGGCATCCATCGCCATACCGCCATCGCCGATGGCGAGGTTTTCGTAATCCAATTCAGGGGCGATTGTGGGCAATACTTTCTTCAGTGACCACGAACCCTGCATGTCTTGGTGGTAGTAATGCGCGCGAGCCAAGGGCAGAAGGTCGTACAAGCGGACGATAGCGGCTCGTAGCTGCGCGGAAATTTCAGGAAAAGCTGCAGCAAGCTCCTGCAAACGACCGCGTTCAAATGTAGCGTTGTAAACGAATATCGGTCCAGCTGCACCAATGGCGGCCAATAAACTCTCGGCAAACTGACGACGCGGATCGCCCGTTCCGTCTGCCAGAAATGCTGCATGACTAAGTTCCATCTCGCTTTTCTGGATGTGACAAGACCACTGAAAGATGATTTGGTCGTAAGGGCGTGTGCCTGACCAGATCGGGACAGCAAACTGGATCGATTCAAAATCGAGGAAATATCGGGGGTACGGTAAGTCGTTCAGTTTTTTTGTGACTTCAGGATCGAGTTCCGCTACTTTCGTCTTTGTGATTCGCCAGATTTTCTGGTGGAGTGGCTTGCTCAAACGCTCAACAGGAACATCCCGTAGGTCGGCATAGCCTTCGTCAGAAAGTTGTTTTGCCAGCCTGCCTCCCCACGGCAACATCGTTACCGGATATTCAGTTACTTGTTGTTGCGTAGGCGCGCAGTAAGCAATAAATGGACATTCATAGGGTTGCCGACAGTGTGCCCCATGATCAAGACTCGGCTCCGCGCCACTCAATGTGGCTCGGGCCGCACTGATCCATGCAGGAATTTCCGCTTCAAGCGTAGCGATTGCTGAAGTGACATCAACATGCTTCAGCAACCCGTTGTAATTGCCACCACCCGGATAACTGAAGCTCCTGTCGATATGGGCAATCTCGACGCGGGTCAGGGGAACACCGGCTTTGCGGGCTACCCAGCTTTGGATTGCTGCATCGGGAAGGTAAACGTCCTTTACCGATGCGGCGGATTTGACCTCTGCAAGTCGATAGCCATTTGCATCGGGGAGAAGTAAGTCGGCGCGAATCAAAACGCCATCATGCTGGAAGGTGGCTTCGAAAATTGGCTTACCTGTTAGCAAAGCTGCCTGCGTAGCTGAAAGGCATTGGGACAAGTCGTCACTCTCGATTAATTGCCCCCCTGGATAGAAACCTCGTGCGACCTCACCAACGATATTGCCGGTATCAAAGCGCTGCTGTTGATGATCGTCGAAATGGGCAAGCTCCGGTTTGTGAATCTGCAACCAAAGCCGCTTCGGGCACTGTCGGTGCGCCAGGATGCGAGATTTTGAGAGCCCGTACATTTCTAACCTCCTGCAAATTAATTGATGAGGTTATTGTGAATCAAGACGCGACAAAATGTGTCGCAATTGATCTGGGCAGCCACCATGCAGCTTGATGTGAAAAACGCGGACGCGGCTTTCTATATGCAGACACCAAGAACTTTCCGAGGTGTCTCATGGAACAGACCAATTTCAGCCAGCCCAGCGGCGGCGCTTTTTCAGTGAACGACTTTTGCCATTGGGCAGGCATTGGCCGAACAGCATTTTATGCAGAACTAAAGGCCGGTCGGCTTTCAGTTCGCAAATTTGGCAGCCGCACCCTGATATTCAAATCTGAGGCAGAGCGCTGGCTTGCTTCATTGCAGCATGGTCGCTTTCAAAAGATTTGATGGCGGTGAAATAACGCCCAGCGACTCGACTCCCTATATCGGCGAACCATCAACCAATAGAAAGGCAAGAAAATGCAAGTGCTCAGAAAATTTCCCCCAGTCATTTTTGACGGCCCCCACACATTCACTCTCGACGAGTTTTGCGAATGGGTAGGCATCAGCCGGACGAAAGCTTATGCCGAAATGAATGCGGGGCGCTTAACGCCGCTCAAAATTGAACGGCGAATTTTCATCCATCAAAACGAAGCGGAAAGGTGGATTGGTTCGCGCCCGCGAGAGCCGATTTCCCAAGATTGACTGACCACAAGGACAACGGAATCTAGGGTGTTGCAAGCAACGGCATCGGTCTTCGGTGCCGTTTTCCCCTTTTGAAAATTTTTTTGGGGGAAGCGAAAAAATGAATGGCCGTCTGCTAAAAGTCAGTTTAAGCCGACCCTATATTAATTAACCACCCCTCTGCTTCTACCCTTGTTCTTCTACCTTTGATCTTCCGTCTTTGACTCTTGCCTTCCCCTACTGATCTTGCATTGGCTCCTATACGTACTTTTACCTCAAGGAAATGAACTATGACAATCAAGGATAAGCAATCAGGTGATGATGCCATGCAACTGGCAATGGCATGGCTGGATGCAAGGGGGATTCATTATCAGCACCTGCCGCCGCACCAACTCAAAATAGACGCCGTGAATTTCTGGCCGGGACGCGGAACAATCACAAAAGATGGCGAGCTCAAGAAGCGGCCCGTCAAAGGACTCGCCGGACTGGAAGCTACTTTACTTGCCGAGGGTTTGCTTTCGAACCGGCCCCGGCAAGCATCGGGCAACGTGGTAGTGATGAATCCCGCTACCCGGCAGGGACGATAACCTGCCGGGGGGGGGGCGCGTTTACTAGGCCACTTCATTCAACAGCAACGCGCGTAACTCTTTGATAAATAATGCGGAATCGCCTTCATTATTTTCCGATTCTGCACTTTATTCATCATGGTCTGGGTCTATCCCATGATTCGTCGCCCCGGCCAGGAGAAGACCGTGACAATATGTCGTCAAGTGAAGCTATCACATCAGCCGCGCTGACCTCTCGATTAGACCATTCATCCTCCTGCCATTTGCGATACTCTTTATCGCTGTACAGGTCACGAATATCAGTAACACCTTCATCCAGCAGCGACTTGAACCCAATTTGCTTCCTGATGGTTTTTCCAATGTGTGTTGAAACACCGATCCGCTTGCAGCTCATCTGACCGGGGTTTTCGTGCCCGTATTGAATCAAACTGGACAGGTACACATTTTCATCGTTGTTTGCCTTCTTGACCGCATACGGACTGACGCCCTTGCAGAGATATTGGAACGATCTCCATTGGCGACCTATAGCATCACTGGGTCTAGTTTGAATTTTCACGGCCTCTTTGGGGATTGGCGTTACGAGGGAGTTCTTCATCAAAAAGGCTTTAACCCACTTCCGAAATGCCGGACGCATTTCATTTGGCACTGACAACATCATATGGGTGTGCAGGCCGAATGTTTGGCCAACTTCATTGACGTATATCCATGCACAATTGATATCCTTCGAAGAACACCATTCACTAAAGTTCTTGAGCAGATGGCCGAGCATTTTCATCACCGCTGATTCATCTTTGAAGCCCATCATCGCCCATGTACAGTCGAGCCGAACATTCATGATTTCGCCACACCTATTGGCGACGGAGACAGCTGCGTATAGCTCGTGAAACTGTTCGCCGGTTATGTATTTTGGGCAGAGACGCCAATCATTCATTGTGACCTCGGAAATGCCCTCCGCGTGCTTTCCCAGCCATCGCAAATCACCACGCGATTTATGGCTTAACTTTTGATTCACAAAAATATAGGGTTGTGCATCTTGGCGCAGCCCAGCCAAGTAGCGTTCGCTTGCTTCATGAATTTCTCGGGTATGGCCTCTCACTGCGTCCAAGACTTGGCCATACTCTCCAGTGAAACGTTGCCGATTTGCACTACTACCCGGCGCGCATCCCATGCTGCCATTTTCAATTGCGCTGCGTGCTTTTCCATCGTCGCTGTAACGATTGCTCTGATTCTTCATTTTCCTGCTCCTTACAATTTCGATCAATAACCGGACGGTGCAGATATCGCCAAAAGGACGATTACCGCAGTCCGCTACTCAACTACCTGTAAAAACAGTGGTTGCAGGTAGATATAAGAAGCAGGAGGTCAATTTTTTACGAAGAAGGTAGAAATATTTTGTATCCAAACGTAACGAGGGTACAGAGATGGCTAGCAAGCAAGTGGAAGACCTCTATCAACGCATTACAAATCAGATAGTTAAGGCAATTGAGGAAGGCATTGGGGCGGGCGACCAGCGGATGCCCTGGAATCCGAAACTTTGCGGCGGTTCATCGATTTCCATCCCGCACAATCCTGTTGGCCGGTACGGTTACAGAGGCATCAACATCCTGTCGCTTTGGGCCAGCCAGCAAGAAAGTGCCTACGCCACGCCGGAATGGGCCACTTTTCGCCAGTGGCAAGCAGCCGGGGCGCAGGTGAGAAAGGGTGAAAAAGGTTCGCTGACGGTTTTCTTTAAGGCCGCCGACGCTGGCAGTTCTAGTGCTGAAAGTGACGATCAGCCAACACGCAGGCACTTCATCGCCAAGGCCGCCTATGTGTTTAATGTTGCCCAAGTTGATGGCTATGAGCCGCCACCGCCGCCAATATTAACGCCCATCGAGCGCCACAATGCCGCCGATATGTTCATCTGGGCGAGTGCGGCGAGCATTCATCATGACAGCGACCACGCCAGCTACATTCCCAGCCGAGACGAAATTCACCTACCACCTGAGGGCGCATTCTTTGATACCCACGGTTACTATGGCGTCGCATTGCATGAGCTGGTTCATTGGACAGGCCACCCAAGCCGGTGTGCCCGCGATCTTCGCAACCGATTCGGCAGCGAAGCCTATGCAGCAGAGGAATTGATTGCCGAACTCGGTTCCGCATTCCTCTGCGCCGAGATCGGCATTTCTTCCGAGCCACGCATCGACCATGCTCGTTATATTGATTCCTGGCTCAAGGTTTTGAAGAGCGACAAGAGAGCCATCTTTACGGCAGCAGCCAAAGCGAATCAGGCTGTCACTTATTTGAACAGCTTGGCGGAACAGGCCAAGATTCAGGACGCCAGCAGTCATTCGTCGAATGATTGTGTTCATGCCGACGAGAAAATCCAGCATTCCGAGTGAATTTATCACCGCCATTTCTCGAAGCTTTAGCAGGTAGCCAATGTTGGCTACCCATCTGACAAGGAGCTTCGAGCATGCAAGGCAACCGACTACCTCTCGTTCCCGAGAATATCCTGAAGGCCCACAAAGTCAATGAACCCGGTGACAGCCGATTCATGGCGGCAGCACGATTGCTGCAAGCCTTATGGAGAGAAGAAAAAGATTTACCGATTGGCGTTCATCGCAACCCGAAAGGCAAACGCCGCAAGTTGGGCAGCCGACTCGACAACGAAAGCGGCAGGCAAGGCCACAACTTTCTGACTCCTGACATTGCCAAACTG
>OCVT010000020.1_pt1 | contig 40690 bp, 34 predicted proteins | sample 1539111 | NCBI WGS metagenome assembly OCVT01 (sample SAMEA3991482, study PRJEB22521) | metagenome | biome: anthropogenic terrestrial biome; feature: sewage plant; material: raw primary sludge | place: Sweden | collected 2012-09-26 | reverse complement strand
AGAGCATTAGCCTTCCAAGCTGAGGGTCGCGGGTTTGAATCCCGTCTTCCGCTCTAATGCGCAAGCAAAAAGAGACTCGATTTTTCGAGTCTCTTTTTTTGTCTTTATTCAGCAATTAAGAATATCATTTCATAAACATTTCGGAATGATGTTAAATTTATCCGTTTATATAGTTGCAAGTCCCTTAAAAAGGGAAAGACAGGCTTTCAATCAAATCAGGAACAAATAAATAAAAGGGAACCAGGCCACTATCTAAAAGTTCACATTTGATATTCTAAAAGTCTTATTTGCCAAAATAAATCAACACTATATTGTCAAAACAACTACATTTGCAACAAGAAAAACGAAAAAGACAGAATATGATAGAACAGATTGATGACATCGAGAAAGAAATTGATGTAGAAATTGTATTGGCACTAATGAGCGGAAAGGTGACCAATGCAATAAACCGCAGACTATCAAGAGACCTGCACAAGGCCCAAATAGACATATCACCAGCACAGGCCAACATACTATTCGTATTATGGCGCAACGACGGCATCATAGAAAAAAAGATATCCACAGCCACCTATAAGGACAAACCCAGCATAACCAGAGTTATAGACAACATGGAAAAAATGGGACTGGTCTGTCGGAAAAAAGCACCAAAGGACCGAAGGATAAACCGAATATTTCTGACAGAAAAGGCCCAGCAGATGAAAACGAAGGTGAAAGAGGTGGCACGACAGACTGTAAACGATGCTTTCAAAGGACTTGACGATAAAGAGATTTCCGATGTTCAACGCCTGATGAAGATGATATTCAACAATCTGGAAATGAGCGAAGGTTCAATATAAACAGGTTTATACAGCCCCACAAGACAGAAAAACAAAAAAAGTACAAAATAGCGATGAAAAAAATCAGTTGTACAGTAATGGCCTTGATTGCCTGCGCCACCCTATACGGGCAACGCACACTCAATCAGGACTCGTGCGAGGCACTGGCTCTGCAAAACAACAAAGACCAGCAAATTGCCGACGAAGAAGTAAAACAAGCTGAATATGAAAAGAAATCGGCTTTCGCACAATACTTCCCCGACATCTCCATCAAGGGAGGCTACCTGAGAAATGAGAAACAATTGGCGCTGCTTGGTGAAGACCAATATTTACCAATATGCTACGCTGGTGGTGCTGACGGAAGCATAGCTGTGGATCAGAGCCAGATTGCCAATAAAATGGTAGCCTATAACGGCAGTTATGTTCCATTGGATGCCAATGGACAGCCTTTTGACCCCACTAAAAATCCAGAAAAGATAATCTGGAAAAACTACACCACCATTCCTAAAGACCAGATGACGTTTGACACCCGCAACATTTATGTAGGAGTGCTCAATCTGACCCAGCCCATTTTTATGGGAGGTAAGATTGTTGCTTACAACAAGGTGTGCGACTTAAAGAAAGAACTGGCCGATTCAAAAAAAGAAACCAGCCGACAGGAGGTATTGAAAAATGTGGATGAGGCTTACTGGCGCACCGTATCACTATACAGCAAAAAGAAAGCCGTTCAAGGACTGATTGACCTTCTGGACACCATGCAGAACAATGTGAACGAGATGGTGGATGAAGGAGTTGCCACAAAAAAAGACCAGCTGACTGTGGCCGTAAAACGCAATGAAGCTAAGATGACTATGGTAAAGGTGGACAACGGCATCAAACTCTATAAGATGCAATTGGCTCAATATTGTGGTCTCCCCATTGAAGAGGATTACGAGATTGCAGACAAAGACCTCAAGGATATTCCTGTAAAGGAAGAGCCAAAGCCTTCATCCGATGAAGTCAAAAACAATAGGCCCGAGCTCAAAAGTTTGGAACTGGCTAACGCCTTATATGATCAAAAAACGACCATTGCCCGCGCTGCCCTATTGCCTACAGTAGCCTTGACAGCCAATTATCTGGCATCAAACCCCAACTGCTATGATGGATTTGAAAACAAATTCGGATATGAATGGAACATAGGCATTGTGGTAAACATTCCTCTCTTCCATTTCGGAGCAGACTATTATAAATGGCAGGCTGCCAAGAGCGAGGCGACAGTGGCAAAACTGCAATACGATGACACTGAAGAAAAGGTAAACCTGCAAGTGAACCAATATTCTTACAAACAGACCGAAGCTTTGCGCAAACTTGACGTCGCCAACAAAAACATGGATGAGGCACAGGAGAACCTGCGTATGGCGCAACTGAGTTTTGAAGCTGGTGTCATATCCACGTCAAACCTGCTGGAAGCACAAACAGCTTGGCTGGGTGCGCAGTCTGACAAAATCGATGCTGAAATTGATGCCAAGATAAACGGTATTTATCTGAGAAGAGCCGGCGGAAATCTTGGAAAATAAAGAATTCAAAGAAGAAATAAAAGAATACAATAATATGAGCAGCAAAAATTCAAAATCAAGTAACTCAAATCTGATAGTTGCCTTTGTGGTGCTATTGGTGATAATAGTAGTGATTACGCTGGTGGGTGCCTTTGTAATGAAACCGGACCCTGAAATAATTGAAGGCGAGGTTGAAGTAGACGAAATGAGAATTTCGAGTAAGGTACCAGCCAGAATATCAAGGTTCTGCGTAAAAGAAGGAGACAACGTAAAAGTTGGAGACACACTGGTAGTTCTCGACAGTCCTGAGATAGAGGCAAAACTGCAACAGGCAATGGCTGCCGAAGCGGCTGCCGCTGCCGTGAGTGACAAGGCCAAGAATGGAGCAAGAGAAGAACAGATACGCGGAGCCTACGAAATCTGGCAGAAAGCCAAGGCTGGCCAAGATGTAGCAAAAAAATCGTATGACAGAGTACAGAGTCTATTCAACAAAGGTGTGCTGCCTGCCCAGAAGCGGGATGAAGTGGAAGCTCAATACAAAGCCGCTGTAGCAACAGCGCAAGCCGCAAAATCGCAATACGACATGGCCATGAACGGAGCTCAAAAAGAAGATAAGGAAGCTGCAGCAGCTCAGGTAAGCAGAGCCCAAGGTGCTATTGCTGAGGTTAAATCCTACTTGAAAGAGACCGTACTGTTCGCTCCTATCAACGGAAAAATCAGTGACATTTTCCCTTTGAGAGGCGAATTGGTGGGTTCAGGTTCTCCTATCATGAACCTGCAAGATATGAGCAGCTGCTGGGTTACATTCAACGTAAGAGAGAAAGACTATCAGCGCATGAGCGAGGGCAAAATCATTGATGCTTTCATACCAGCACTCAACAACAAGGCCATCAAACTGAAAATCAGAAGTGCCAAAGATCTGGGTTCATTCGCAGCATGGAAAGCTACCAAGATGAGAGGAGAATACGACTCCAAAACCTTTGAAATAAAAGCAGACCCAGTGGAACACGTTGATGGTCTGATACCAGGAATGACGGTTGTGCTGAAGTAAGACAGCAAAAAAGGTCTTACATTAATAAAACGAAAAATGGAATACAGTTTAATTCACAGATACTGGATGATAATAGTGAGGGAATGCAGAGAACTTGTATCCCGCCCCATGTACCTGATAACGATGGTACTGGTTCCTGTATTTCTTGCCATATTCTTCCTATCGCTAATGGATTCGGGCACACCTACCGATATGCCCGTAGCAACAGTTGACAACGATAATACAAAGACCTCACGCAACATCATTCATACGCTGGACGCATTTAAGGCCAATGAGGTGGTTTTTCACGCCAAAGACTTCAATGAAGCCAGACAGGCAATGAAGAAAGGCGAAATTTATGGCATATATTATATACCCAATAATTTCGAGAAAAACCTACTGGCATTCAGACAGCCCACCGTATCATTTTATACGAACTCTGCTTTTTTAATTCCTGGTTCCCTGCTGATGAGCGATATGAAAACAATGAGCGTTCTGAGTCAGGCTGCTGTGGGGAAATCAGTACTGGAGGCCAAAGGTGCAACCAAGGAACAAGTAACGGCCATACTGCAACCCATAGCAGTAGACTGTCACCCTATTGGCAACCCCTGGCTGAACTATTCGGTATATCTGAATAACATTCTGCTTCCTGGTATCTACAACATCCTGATAATGATACTTACTGTGTACATATTAGGGCAGGAAGTAAAATTAGGAAAATCACGGGGACTGCTAAGAATAGCACATAACGACATCGGTGTCGCAATAACCGCCAAGTTGATTCCAATAACGGCTCTGCTGACGCTAATGACCATTGCCATGGACGTTGTTCTGTATAAATACTTGGGATTTCCCTGCAAATGCGGAATAGGCCTAATGATGATTAATAGTTTCTTATTGGTCATATCAAGTCAATCGATGGCCATATTCTATTTCGGGTTAATACCAATAACAAGGTATTCGCTCAGCATGGCAGCCTTTTGGAGTGTGTTATCAATATCTCTGTCAGGATTCACATTTCCCGTATCAGCCATGCACCCGACATTGCAGATGTGGGCAAATTTCTTTCCGCTGCACCCCTACTTCAACTTATACGTTGACCAGGCTCTAAACGGAAGAAGTTTATATTATACATGGATAAACTACGTTTTGATGTTGATAATGACACTGCTGCCTATTTTTGTGATGCCTAATTTGCGCAGAGCTTATAGGGAAATGAAGTACATTCCATAACTCGATAAAGGGTAGAATGTCAACAACGTAAAAAAAGAAAGAGATGTCAATCAAAAGAATCATAAGAAAAGGATTTTTCTACACCTTCATCATTTGGCGCGATGAAATAAGAAAAGTGCTCAGTGATGCGGGGGTTCAGATATTCTTTTTGATAGGGCCACTAATGTACCCTATACTATACTCCTTCATGTATAATGCAGAAGCTACCACTGATGTCAAGATGGTGGTGGTAGACCCATGCAACAGCAAAGAAAGCCGTGAATTCAGAAGAAAAATGGATGCGACTCAGGATGTAAAGATTGTAGGCGTTTGCGCCAACTTGAACGAGGCTAAAGAAGCAGTAAAAGAGCATGATGCCTACGGCATATTGGAAATACCACGAAGTTTCAGCAAAGACATTGTACGAGGGAAGCAGACCTGCGTACGTGTTTACTCTGATATGTGCTGCATGCTTTACTACAAAGCCTTTCTGCTGGCAGCAACCAATGTTTCGCTGGACATGAACGAGGATATACAAAGACAAAGATCTTCGAGTGACAGCAAACGTATGCAGGAAATATCGTGCGCACCCCTAAAATATGAGCACATCAACTACTTCAATCCGAAAAATGGTTATGCAAGTTTCTTGATACCAGGTGTACTGATTCTGATTGTGCAGCAAATGATGATATTGGGTATAGGCATGGCTGCAGGAACAGATAGAGACAAGAACGCTTACCACGAGCTGGTGCCTATACAGCGATCACATCTGGGAACCTTCCGAATTGTATTCGGAAAAGCCTTATGTTACCTGATGGTATGGCTATTGCTGGCTGTATATTTGTTATGGCTGATACCACTCATATTCAATCTACCACAAGTAGGAAACCCTTTCAACACGATAGCCATCGTATTTCCATTCTTATTGTCGTGTATATTTTTTGGCATGACGTGTTCTGTTCTGATAAGGGATAGAGAGTCTGTATTTGTGGTGGTGGTTTTCACCTCGGTAGTTCTGCTGTTCCTTTCTGGACTTTCATGGCCACAGACTGCGATACCAAAATTTTGGATATGGGTATCCTACATATTCCCGTCCAGTTTGGGCATACAGGGTTTCGTAAAAGTGAACTGCATGGGCGCCACCATTGCTGACGTATCAGGAGAATTGATAAAAATGTGCATACAAGTACTTGTTTACTTCCTGACGGCTTGTGCGGTTTATCGCCTGCAAGTTGCCCGCAGTCAGCGGTTGTTCCTTCGGAAAGAACGCAGGGAACTTCGCCAAAAAGCTTTGATTGAACGACTTGAGAAAGAAGGCGATGCCAGGGAACAAGAAGATTCCTGACCTGAGTAACAGATATTGAACATAAAAAAATCAGTTTCAGAGATAATTCTCTGAAACTGATTTTTTTGTAGATACATAAAGAAAAAACGAAACTGATTCGGCATTATAAAAAAGGGACGTGCTTGACAGCACGTCCCTCCATATTATAATAAATCTTCAGTCTTATTAGATAGACAGGGTCTTCAGCACATCCAACTTGTGCATATTGACCGTCTTTGAATGTTTGATTGCCTTGTTGAATGGAACATAAACAATCTTGTCATTCTGCACACCCACCATAATGCTGCGCTGCTCTTCAAGCAGGGCATCAATAGCGGCGGCGCCCAATCGGCTGGCCAAAATACGGTCTTGTGCAGTAGGAGAACCGCCACGCTGTATGTGGCCAAGAATAGTGACACGCGTATCATACTCAGGATGCTCTTTCTTTACGCGTTCAGCTACACCAATGGCGCCACCCGTAACATCACTTTCGGCAACAATAACGATACTGCTGTTTTTAGTTTTGCGGAAACCATTCTTGATAAGTTCCTCCAACTGGTCAGTCTCGGTGTGTATTTCTGGTATGATGGCAGCCTCAGCTCCTGATGCCAAAGCCGAATTAAGAGCCAGGAATCCAGCATCACGTCCCATCACCTCTATAAAGAACAAACGTTCATGCGAATTGGCGGTATCACGAATTTTGTCGACTGCCTCAACTATCGTATTCAATGCAGTATCATAACCTATTGTATAGTCTGTACCAGCAAGGTCATTATCGATGGTACAAGGGACTCCCACAACAGGAACATTGCAATCCTTGGCAAAATCATTTGCACCAGTAAAAGTACCATCACCACCCAGAACCACCAGGGCATCAATACCCTCTTTCTGCATTGTTTCGTAGGCTTTTTTATGTCCATCAGCCGAAGGAAACTCAGCACAACGGGCCGTCTTAATGATGGTGCCACCCTGCTGGATGATATTACTAACATCCTGGGTTTTAAATTCTTTTACCTCATCCGCAATCAGACCTTTATATCCACGATATATGGCCTTTACCCGGATTCCATTATAAATGGCAGAACGGGTGACGGCACGTACCGCAGCATTCATGCCGGGGGCATCGCCACCTGATGTAAGAACTCCAATACAATTAATCTGATACATAACTTTATAATTTTTAGACAATGCAAATTTAATAAAAAATGGCAACGAAATATGCTACTATTCTCACTATATAAATCGAATAATACATAACAAATAACTATTTGACATTTTTTTTACGCGTAAAAATACGAATTGTAAGTTACAAATGAGCTAAGAAGGCATTGCTAATTAAAGAAAATCATCCATTGTGAATCACATACTGTTCAATACTTGACTTTACCTTCTCCATTAACCATTTCGGGGTAGATGTCGCACCACAGATACCAACAGAACTGACGCTACCCAACAAAGAAAAATCAATATCGGCAGGGCCCGAAATCATAAAAATATTGTCATTATGCTTTTTACATTCATTAAACAGGACCCTTCCATTTGAACTCTTCTGTCCGCTGACAAAAAACACCAAGTCATGACGGGAAACGAAATCCACAATTTTGGGAATACGGTTAGCCACTTGACGACAAATGGTATCGTGATAATTAAAAAAAAGAGAAGAGTCCACTTGCTGCTGAATCGCCGCCACTATACGTCTGAACTCCTCTATCGATTTGGTAGTCTGGGAGAAGAGTTCTATGTTTTTGGAGAAATCAATTTTTGAAATATCGTCCATGCCTTCTATAACAATGGCATGTCCCTCAGTCTGCCCCACCAGACCGTTCACCTCCGCATGGCCTATCTTGCCATAAATGACGATTTGCGTATTGGCCTTGTCACTTTCCTGATAGGCCTTCTTGATAGTCTGCTGCAAATGCAGCACCACGGGGCAAGTAGCATCTATGATGGTTATATGATTACGCTGGGCGGCCACATAAGTAGAGGGCGGCTCACCATGGGCACGCAACAGCACTCGGGTATTACTGAGGCGGTTAAATTCCTCATGGTCAATGGAACGCAAACCCTGCTGGGCCAGACGCTCCACTTCCATACTGTTGTGCACAATGTCACCCAGACAATATAAAGGCTTGCTGTTCAGCAGTTCGGCCTCAGCCTTGCGAATGGCAGTGACCACACCGAAACAGAACCCGGAATTATCATCAATCTCAATCAGCATACAACGAATTTAGATTGAACAGAATCAGTCGGACGTACGTTCTCTGAAAATCTTGAGAAGCCATTCCTTCTGCTGTTCCTTGGTTATGTGTCCATTATCAAGTACAACTGCATCTGCAGCCTTGCGCAGCGGGCTCACCTCGCGGTGCTCGTCAATATAGTCCCGTTTTTTCACATTTTCCAGAATGGAGGCAAAATCCTCCTCCTGGCCTTTTTCCTTCAACTCCAGAAAACGGCGCTGCGCACGCACCTCCGGGTCGGCTGTCATAAAAATTTTCAGTTCAGCATCGGGAAAAACAGTCGTACCGATATCACGGCCATCCATCACCACTCCCTTGTTGACACCATACGACTGCTGCAAACGGACCATAGCCTCGCGTACGAAGCCTATGGCACTAACTATGCTGACTTGCGAAGACACCTTAAGAGAACGGATTTCCGTTTCCACATTCTCATCATTAAGATAGGTATCGCTATGACCTGACTGCGCATTCTGACGGAATTCAATCTTGATATTACCAATTTGAAATTTCAGTTTTTCCTCGTCCACCTTGCCATTCTCAATAAGATGATGGCGCTGACAATATAGAGTGACAGAGCGATACATGGCACCGCTATCCACGTAGACATAACCTACCTCACGCGCCAAATCCTTGGCCACAGTACTTTTACCACAAGAAGAATAGCCATCAATGGCTACAGTAATACGTTTCATCAATATTTATAGTTTATAACATTCTTTCGTCAAACTGCACTTTATTTACAAATCGATGCCTGCGGTGTGGGCAGAATCAGACTTGCGGAACGAATTGAGCGAAGAACTGAGCGAGATTCCCAGCACGTTGCCCGAAGGCCCGTAAATGGCATACGAAACACCAAGACTGAACTTGTATACCTTGATATTTCCACCAAAAGAGAAACCACTGCCCGACCCTATATTATCCATACTGAATTCCTCATTACGCCGATGATTGTACGCAGCCATCAGAGAGAAATTCTTGGAGGGGAGAAACTCCACTCCTACTATAAAGTGCCGGAGCAACATATTGCCCCAACTGACGCTGCGCTTATAGTCTGACGATATTCCCGTTTCGGTGGCGTCATAGAGCGACCCATCCTTCACATAATCCAGATTCCAATGATTCAGTCTGTCATAAGTCAGAGAAAAACGGAAAGGAGCATGCGCCAAGCGCTTGGACACTCCCAATTGGACATCACAAGGCAAATTTTCACGAGTATCCTCATAAGGGGTTATCTGAACACCAAAATTGCGAACCGTAAATCCTGCCGAAAAATCATAATCGGGCAGATAATAGTTGGCACCCAAATCTACCGCAAGTCCAAAACTTGTATAGTTGTCAATATAACTGTAAACCGGTTTCAATGACAAGCCTGCAATAAAATGGCGGAACAGACGCCGCGCATATATAGCCGACAGACAAGCATCACCTGCAGAGAAAGATCCTTCATTGACATCATACTCCGAATAAGCGTCAAAAGTGCCATAATTTAAATAAGTGAAGCCGACACCCCACCAACTGAGACTGTCAATGGCCTGACCATACAAAGCCGAGCCATACTGCACATCACTGACATAATTGAAATAGGATAATGAAATGGAACGGTCGTCAGCCAGCCCCAGCAAAGCTGGATTCTGCACCGCCATGGTAACATCCTTGTTCTGTAACGAGACATTGGCTCCACCCAAAGCCGACACTGCTGACGAATTGGGCAGGGACAAGAAGTTGTAGACGGTGCCATCGGAGGCAAAACCGAAGGACAAGGACAACGAGATGCCGCATATAAGAGCTAATATGTATCTTCTCATAAATTTATTTATCTAAACCTCATTACGGATTGAATGTTGGAAAACAATCCTCCATCTAAAAAAATCAGATTTCAAATATAAGACTTTTTTTAACAAAAAACGGAGGAATAAGGAATCAGATTGCGGCAGGAACAAAATAAAACCATCATGCCGCAGTATTTTTCCGTTTACAGGCAGGCACTGAATCTACAACCAGACGATATGACTCTGCCACCAAACGCTTGATTTCCGAATCGGGAACATCCATATCGAAACGGATGCCAATCCAATGCTTATGGTTCATGTGATACGCTGGCACTATTCCTTTGTATTTCTCCATCAATTCGTCATGGTTCTCCACTCCACACTTGACATCACAAAGGTCAAAAACATCAATATTGGCGAAACAGAACCACTTGTCCATCACATAAAAGGCAAGAATACCTTTATCGTAGTCCGAATGTGATTTCTGAAATGGCATTTTTTCAATCACACCCTCAAAAGACAGACAATACTCCCTGAAATCTTCAACATTCATATTATTTCTTTTTTATTGACAACCAAAGATAGACAAAAGAGAAAGAAAACACTATCCATTTTTGTCTTTAGCCCTCTAATATTCTACCGCGGCAAGCCCATCTGCAAATATAAAAACATATAAGCCAAATCATTACATCAACAAAGAGAATGCAAGTCAAAAAAAAACAATAAAAATTTTGCATAAAACTATAAATTGTCTAATTTTGCGGTCGGGTAAGTCCTATACCGACCAGCTCCTGGTGAATTCCGTCAGAGCTTGACCGCAGCAGCGGTAAACTGGTTGAGCGGTGTGGCATAGACCGCTTGCCCACCTGCCTCTTTAGCTCAGTTGGTAGAGCACGTGATTTGTAATCTCGGGGTCGTTGGTTCGAATCCGACATGAGGCTCAAAAAAAGAAGTGAGAAGGTTCAAAGACAGTGCGTTTTTGGACCTTTTTTGTTATGCAAAACAAAAGACAATGCTGGAAAAATACCATATAATATTAGCCTCTGGCTCCCCACGCCGGCAAGAACTGCTGAAAGGGCTGGAATTGCCTTTCGAGGTAAAAGTGATACCTGGCATCAACGAAAGCTACCCCAAAGAACTTACTGCGGGAGAAATTCCGCTATTCATTGCCCAAGAAAAAGCCAAGGCTTACCTGACATCCATGCAACACAACGACCTGATAATAACGGCCGACACCATTGTATGGCACAACGGAAAAGTAATGGGGAAACCCCACGATGAAGAAACAGCCAGCCAAATGCTGCATCAGCTGTCTGGCAACACGCACGAAGTATTCACGGGCGTCTGCATCAAAACGACCGACAATGAGGATTCGTTTGTGGCCCACTCTACCGTACAATTTTCGCCTCTGGATGAGGATGAAATAGCCCACTACATCAGCCACTACCATCCTTTGGACAAAGCGGGAAGCTACGGCATACAGGAATGGATGGGATATGTGGGAGTTGAAAATATAGAAGGGAGCTACTACAACATAATGGGATTGCCCGTACATCTATTGTACCAACATTTGAAAAAGATAGACCAACTCACCCGACCGAAATGAAAGTACTGTTGATTACCCCGCCGCTGACCCAACTAAACACACCTTATCCCGCCACAACCGTATTGAAGGGATATTTGCAGACTCACGGACACCCTACCGAGCAAATGGACCTCGGCATTGAACTGGTCAACCGCATCTATACACGAAATGGACTGACTAAAATTTTCGATTTTTCAGCTCCCCTTAAGAAGAATGACGGACAATCTTTTATGTATGAGGCAAGAGCCGATTACGAGAACTGCGTAGAGACTGTCATAAGATTTCTGCAAGGCAAAGATCAGACAATAGCCAGCCGCATAGCCAGCCACAACCTTCTGCCCGAGGGACCCCGATTTGCCAACATGTGTGATACCGAATGGGCTTTTGGAGCAGCTGGGACAACCGATACGGCCAAATACCTGGCAACACTTTTTATTGAAGACATTGCGGACTACATTCGCGAGACCGTCGACTCCCACTTTGATTTGGTGCGATATGCAGAACATCTTGGAACATACGCACCCACTTTCGATACTATAGAAAAAGCCTTGGAACAGTCCTACACCCTGACCGACCAATGGATGACAGAATTGTTGGAAGATAAAATAACCCAATGCACCCCTCAGGCAATTGGGTTTTCGGTACCATTTCCCGGCTGCCTATATGCCGCCCTGCGCTGCGGACAATACATAAAAAAAAATCATCCGGAAATACATGTGACGATAGGTGGTGGTTATCCCAACACAGAACTACGACAAATAAGCGACTCCCGCATATTCAGATTCATCGACACCATCACCCTCGATGACGGGGAATTGCCATTGACACAAGTTTGCAATTATTTGGAAGGAAAAGCGAAAAAAGACGAACTAATCCGTACCTATTATATTGAGAATGGAAAAATAGCATACAGCGGCAATGACAATAAGAACATACGCAACTGTGAGATAGGAACTCCCGACTTTGATGGGCTGAAAATGGACCAGTACCTGTCAATGGCCGAAGTGTCAAACCCTATGCAAACGCTATGGTCGAGCGGAAAATGGAACAAGATGGTGATGGCACACGGCTGCTATTGGGCCAAATGCGCATTCTGCGATGTAACTCTCGACTACATCAAACGATATGACGCCCCTTCGGCCCAGATAGTGGTAGACCGAATGGAAAGCATCATGAAACAGACTGGCGAAAGCGGATTTCACTTCACCGATGAGGCCATGCCCCCCAGATTGCTGCACGAAGTGGCTAATGAGATAAAGAAACGACAAATCGCCACCAGCTACTGGGGAAATATCAGATTCGACAAATCGTATAACAAAGAATTATGCGAATCCCTCGCCGATTCTGGCTGTGTGGCTGTTTCCGGCGGTCTGGAAGTGGCATCCAACCGTGTGCTGGAATTGATGCACAAGGGAGTTACCATTGAACAGACTACCATGGCCATGAAACATCTGACGGACGCGGGAATTATGGTACACGCCTATCTGATGTACGGATTTCCCACAGAATCTCTACAAGAGTGCATTGACGCTCTCGAAGTGGTACGCCAACTCTTTGAAGAAGGGTTGGTGCAGTCTGCCTTCTGGCACCGATATGCCATGACCCTCCACAGTCCATCGGGACAACATCCCGAAAATTACGGGGTAAAACGTGTCCGTCTGAATACAAATCCATTCAGCAACAATGAGGTAGAATATGAAGAGGAACTGGACTATGACTCCGATAAAATCGGTGCAGGACTAAGTCTTGCCACCTATAATTATATGAATGGAACTGGCATAGACCTGCCCCTACATAAATGGTTTAAAACAAAAGTACCAAACACAAATATCGGGAAAAATCTAATCAGGAAAATAGCAAAGCAGGCGGATTGAGAAGAACGGTTCCGAAACAAAAAAGACAACGGAAACTCATTATTAGTAACTTTGCACAAAACAGAACAAAAGAGAAAATGAAAAAAAGAATAATCACCTTGTTGCTGACCATACTGTCAGCAGTGGCAATAGCCAAGGCCGGGATGCTGCCTCCAGACACAAAAATCAGCATACTCACCAGTGGTCCAAGTGACGAAGCCATATTTACCAAATGGGGGCATACTGCCATCAGGGTATGCAGCCCCACCCTGGGTTTGGACGAAGTATTCAATTACGGCATTTTCACCTTTCAAGATGGGTTTATCGTGAAGTTTGTAAAAGGGGAAACTGACTACCGCCTCGGCACTTGCAGCTATGAAGACGCACTCAGCGAGACTCGTGACGAAAAGAATGCTGCCTATTACGAACAGGAACTGAACCTGACACCTGATGAAAAAGAGGCACTGTTCAGCGCTCTGCTTGTCAACTATGAGCCTGAAAACCGATACTACCGATACAACTTTTTCTTCGACAATTGCGCCACAAGGGCAAGAGAGATGGTAAAAACTCATACCACAGGCACCATCATATACCCCACCGTACACAGCACCGAAACATTCCGCGACGTCATTCACCAGTTGCTAAAGACATCGCCATGGTACGCCTTCGGCATTGACATTTGCCTGGGAAGTCCTACCGATAAGGTAATGAGCAATAAAGACAGACTATTCATCCCCATGGAGATGATGAAAGCATACAGCCAAGCCAAAATAGTGAAAGGCGATAGCATACAGCCTCTGGTAAAAAGCTACCGGCAACTGAATACTCCCAAAACAATAGCGCCAAGTAAAAGTCTATTCGATTATGTGACTCCTATGGTGCTTTTTTGGATAATATTTGCAATGACCACTTTGCATATAGGCTATTACTACAAGACTGGCAAAAAAGACAGCTGGTTTTACAGTCTGATATTCGGCTTGCTGGGAACAACAGGTATATTGGTATTTTTTCTTTCCTTCTTTTCCGTGCATCCTTGCGTATATCCCAACTACAACCTATTGTGGTGCAACCCGCTGCTGTTGCTGCCCGTCCTGACAATATGGATAAAGAAACTCCGAAAAATCAATTTCTACCTATTCGGATTAATAGCAGCAAGCAATTTGACAGCATTGAGCGGCTATTTATGGTTGCCACAAGCCTACGCTGGAGCCTTTGCCCCAATCATGCTCATTGAGATTGCATTAAGCGCCGCATGGATTTACAAAAACAATGCAAACGACACAGAAAAGAGGACTGCATGAAAAAAGAAATAAAAAAAGAGAGAATAGAGTAACAGAATAAGCTAAAATTGATTATTTTTGCAAAGGAATAATAAAAAAAACACAATATTCACATAGAACAAGATGAAAGCAATAAAACTGATTATCGTCGCTGCCATCTGTGCAGCCTTGTTTAGTGCATGCAAATCACAGACATGTCCTGGATACGGAGGTGTACAACGCAACTATGGCGAAGTAGAAAAATCTGAAGTTTCTGAATTGGCATAACGGACGCGAATGATGCGTAGAATGTTCAACATATTGGTAATGGTGATGCTGGCAATAGCAGGTATGAGCAGTTGCAAGTCTGAATGCAAATGTTTCAAAAACAGCTATGGCAACATTGCTCCCAAACATCAGGTAGAACAATCAGCCTGATGTTTTATATTGAACTTCAAAAGAAAGAGACAACACAAAACTTTTTATTAATATAAAATTTTATAGAAATGACAAAAGTTGGTATTAATGGATTTGGCCGTATCGGACGTATGGTCTTCCGTGCAATGAGCTCAAGAAAAGACCTTGGTCTTGAAGTAGTAGCAATCAACGACCTTTTGGATCCTGAGTATCTGAAGTACTTGTTGATGCACGATACAATGCACGGAAACTTCGATGGTACCGTTGAAGTAAAGAACGGCAACCTGGTAGTAAACGGCAAGGAAATCCGCGTAACTGCAGAGAAAGATCCAGCTAACATTGCTTGGAACAAAGTAGGTGCAGAATATGTAGTTGAGTCAACTGGTTTCTTCTTGACTAAGGAGAAAGCTCAGGCCCATATCAACGGCGGCGCTAAGTATGTAGTTATGTCAGCTCCTTCAAAGGACGACACTCCTATGTTCGTACGTGGCGTGAACGATGACACTTATGTTAAGGGAACTCAGTTCGTATCTAACGCATCTTGTACCACTAACTGCTTGGCTCCTTTGGCTAAGGTATTGAACGACAACTTCGGTATCGTTAATGGTTTGATGACTACTGTTCACTCTACTACTGCTACTCAGCTGACAGTCGATGGCCCTTCTAAGGGTGGCAAGGACTGGCGTGGTGGCCGTGCTGCTTCTGGCAACATCATCCCTTCTTCTACTGGTGCTGCTAAGGCTGTAGGTAAGGTTATCCCTGAGTTGAACGGCAAATTGACTGGTATCTCTATGCGTGTCCCTACTTTGGACGTATCTGTAGTTGACTTGACTGTTAACTTGGCTAAGCCTGCTACTAAGGAAGATATCTGCCAGGCTATGAAGAAGGCTGCTGAGACTAACTTGAAGGGCATCCTTGGCTATACTGAAGAGGCTGTCGTATCATCTGATTTCTTGGGTGATGTTCGCACTTCTATCTTCGATGCCAATGCTGGTGTTTATTTGACTGACAAGTTCGTCAAGGTTGTTTCTTGGTATGACAATGAGTTCGGATACTCTAACAAGCTGTCTGAGTTGATCGCTCACATGGCTAAGGTAAACGGCTAATTTATAGAATTTACCATAATATGACGGGAACGCAGTAATGCGCTCCCGTTTTTTTGTGTATTTTTGCAACATCATGACGACAGACAATCAAGTGCAACTTACCGACTTTTTACCAACTACCAAAAGGGAATTGGAAATCAGAAATTGGGATTATGTGGATGTCATTCTCTTTTCGGGAGACGCCTACATCGACCATCCTTCGTTTGCTGGTGCCGTAGTGGGCCGCCTGCTCGAGAGTTATGGACTGAGAGTGGCCATTGTACCTCAACCCAACTGGAGAGATGACTTGCGCGACTTCAAAAAGCTCGGCAAGCCCCGTCTGTTCTTTGCCATATCGGCCGGTTGCATGGATTCCATGGTGAATCACTATACCGCCAACCGGCGACTGAGATCCGATGATGCCTATTCACCAAACGGCATGGCAGGATTCCGTCCCGACCGCGCCACTATCGTCTACGCCAATATACTGAAAAACATTTTTCCTGATGTTCCTATCGTGATAGGCGGTATCGAAGCCTCATTGCGTAGGGTCACCCACTACGATTACTGGGACAATGAACTGAAACCTTGCATACTGAAAGACAGCAAGGCCGACCTGCTGGTATACGGTATGGGGGAACTGCCACTAAAAGAAATTGTAAAGCAGGCCAAAGAAGGCAAAAAAATAAGCGAAATGCACGACATACCACAGTGCGCTTATCTGTCAGAACCGGATTCCATTCCTGAATATGAAGGCACTGAAACTGTCAGATTGTTCAGTCATGAAGAGTGCTTGAGCGACAAAACAAAACAAGCCAAAAACTTCAGAATAGTAGAAGAGGAGTCGAACAAAATACATGCCCGCCGCATAGTGCAGTCCATTGACTCACAAAGTGCAGTAGTAATCAATCCGCCTTACCCACCCATGGAGAGTAAAATACTGGATGCCACATACGATTTACCATTCACGCGGCTGCCCCACCCCAAATACAAGGGGAAAACCATTCCAGCCTACGAGATGATAAAATTTTCCATCAACATTCATCGAGGATGTTTTGGAGGATGCTCCTTCTGTACCATATCAGCCCACCAGGGCCGTCACATCGTATCCCGTTCACGCGAATCAATAATGCGGGAAGTGAAAAAGGTAACAGACATGCCCGATTTCAAAGGCTATCTGAGCGATTTGGGAGGGCCTTCGGCTAATATGTATAAGATGCGAGGCAAGGATTTAAAGATTTGCGACAAGTGTTGCCGACTCTCCTGTATACAGCCAAACGTCTGTAAGAATCTAAACACCGACCACACCGAGCTGCTCAATCTTTATCACGCCGTTGACGCGCTGCCAGAAATCAAGAAATCGTTTATTGGCAGCGGCATCCGTTACGACTTGCTGTTGACACCCGATGCTGATGAGAAAGTAAACGAGAGCCATCGAAAATATATGGAGGAACTGATAGCCAATCACGTATCTGGCCGACTGAAGGTAGCTCCTGAACATACTTCCAGCGAAGTGCTGAAAATGATGCGCAAACCACCTTTCAGCATGTTTTACGAATTCAAACGGATATTTGACGCTACTAACAAAAAGTATCATCTGAATCAACAGTTGATACCCTACTTCATATCCAGTCATCCTGGATGCAAGCTGGAAGATATGGCTGAATTGGCTTGCCTTACCAAGCAGCTAGACTTCCACTTGGAACAAGTACAAGACTTCACTCCTACCCCGCTCACCCTCTCCACTGAAATGTATTACACTGGGCTGCACCCATACACACTAGAGAAAGTGTATACGGCAAAAGAGAAAGAAGAAAAACTGGCCCAAAGGCAATTCTTTTTTTGGTATAAGGGTGAATATCGGAATCAGATCACAAGAGAATTAAGAAAAATGAACCGGACAGACTTGATAGACCGGTTGTTTGACAGAAACTCGGCGGAAAGAAGCGAAAACGAGCCAATGCCCCACCATGCCACCTCCGCACACAATAACAAGCAAGGACGCAACGACTATAAACAACGCACTTACAAAAGAGAGGATAAAGCAAGTTGGGAAAACAGCAGAAGAAACAACAATACAAGAAAAAACAAAAGATAAAAATAGGCGTTCATATTGTTTGTTATTTGCCATTATTTGTTTACATTTGATTAAACAAAATGACTTTTAACTAAGATTATGAACGAACTAAAAAACAAAGAGGAAGATATCATTTATTCACGCGCTGTGAAGGCTGGTAAACGAATCTACTATTTGGATGCAAAACAAAACTTCAAAGGGGATTATTTTTTATCAATCACCGAAAGTAAAAAGAAAATTGGAGGAGAAAATGGAGAAAGCGTATCGTTTGAACACCACAAGGTTTTCCTTTACCAAGAGGACTTTGAAAAATTCACCAGCGGATTAAACGATGTTATCAGCTTTATTAACGGAATCGGTCCAATAAATGAAACAGATGGCGACAAGTCTACAGAAGGAGAGTCTCTATAATATCAGGCTAAAAAGAAACATATCCCAGAGGTATTGATTGCCAGTTGTTTATCAAACAAGCTGTAAGATTTCAGAGGGTTCATTTACGATATGACATGCGCCTGCCCCTAGCAGAACCTGTTTGGAACGGAACCCCCAAAGAACACCGACAGACTCGACACCCGCATTGGAGGCCGTGAGCATATCCACGTCCGAATCTCCCACATAGAGAGCTTCAGATGCGGATACGCCTAGTGTGTGCAAAGAGAACTCAAGTCCGGCAGGATTAGGCTTGCGGGGAATAATTGAGCTTTCACCAACCGCCAAATCCAGCTTGCCAGGAAATAGACGGGAGGATATCTGTTTCACCGCCAAATCATATTTATTTGACAATACCCCCGTAAGGATTCCTTTGGCCCTGAGAGAATCGAGCAAAGGCAGCATTCCCTCATACGGCCCCGTATGGTTAAGCTTATTCACTTCATATATCTCACGAAAACGGGACAAACAAGAATCAACAACAACATCCGACACCGTGGCTGGCAATGAACGCTTGATCAACATACGCACCCCGTCGCCCACAAACTGGCGCACCTTTTCCATCGAATGGATAGGAAAACCTTGCTCGGCAACTGCCGCATTAGCGCTGTCTGCAAGGTCTTGCAATGAATTGACCAATGTGCCATCCATATCAAAAACCACCGCTTTTATTCTTCCCATAATATTACTCTCAATTATATTGACTACAAAATAACAAAAATTATTGACAGTAAACAACGGACGTGGTGTGAATACAGAAACAGAACTGATTGACAATCCGTCAAAAAGAGAAGGTACAAAGATTGACATCAACAAAAAATATAAAAAAATTGTGATATTTTTTTGTCAGTCCTTCCATTTATTATTATTTTGCCAAAATATATAAAAACGAAACATAGAGACGGATAGAAAGTATAAACTTCAGAATAGGATGAACAAATCAAAATACATGACCATAGCCCTTGCGGCCCTATTGGCTTTGGCAATGCCAACATCGTGTAAACGCAACCAGATGCAGGGAAACCTGAAAAAACAGAATGGTGCCCCTTGGCAAAAGGATACACTGGGCGACAGATTATCCAGTCAATCAGATTCCACCTCACTTTACGAGGCTTTCAAAAGTCATTATTCCGACCCTGATGCCATTGTAGTAAAGGCTGCAAGTCTGAACATCAACGGGAAACAGCTGAATGTGGGTTTGACGTGGTTTGGCACCTACGACGCACAGGATACAAGCTACAACAGCAACCTGACCAAAACTCCTTTCAGTATTCTTATTTTTGACAAGAACAACAAGATAATTGCCGAAACCAAAGCTGACGATGAGAGCGACTATGCCCTGAAACTGAAAGGGAAAGCCCAAATTGTGAACATCGGCAACAAACAGTACCTCTATTTCCATTATTGGGGGTACACGCCAGGCAATTATGGTTCCAGCGACTGCGAGGACGTATTCTACCTCTACGACATTGCCTACCGGAAACCTATGATATACAAGGTCAACGAAACCCAATATGGAGAAAACAAGACCAGCATTACAGGTGAAAGCAGACCAAAAGTAGCTGACGACAATGACAAACTGGTGCTGCAATGGCTGACCGACCGACGGAATGGCGTCATGACCAGCCAAAACGCACAGAAAGAGGAACCACTCCCTCAGAACAAAGGATTCAAGGAGACACTTGATGAATTTACTGCAGGAAAAAGATACGGCTACATTTCACGCAAAAACTTGAAAAACATCAAGAAGGCAGCATTCAAGAGCATTGACGAGCAAACATACAACGGCATGGCCAAGCTGCAAACCACTACCCACATAGATGGAGGGCGACTATTTGAAGCCATTGTGGTAGAGGGTAAAAGCCTGCCAGGATATGAAGGAACTCTTAGCATAATCGCCCACGATAAACAGCAAAACAAATATTTTGTTGCATGGGTCGACTTCACACAATATGCTCCGCTACGCGAAGACCTTATAACAAGTATCAACATCAACGCTGATGTACTGCAGATACACCATAAAGGAAATACAGAAGGAACATTGATGCCTTGTACTTTCAGAGTGAATCTGAAAAACGGCAATGTGCAATGCGCTGAAAAACAAAAATAATATAAGACGTATTTCCCTCTTTTTCAGTCAAGATAAGACAAACCCATTACGAAAACATTACGACAGAAAGAAAAAAGAACTCCACAAGAAGATTTAACATAAAATGTTATACAATTATGTTTTAAAACATATATATTTGCAGTGTAAAAAGGATGGAAACATCCCGAAGTGTTTTAAACTAATTAAATATTAAGCTTATGGAGACAGGTAAGAAGGAGTTCAAACTCTCAGCAGATGTCAAAGTTGCAGGTGTAATAGCCGGATTGGCTGAATACTTTGACATAGACGTGAACCTGGCACGCATAGCGTACGCAGTGTTCACAGTGGCAACATTTTTTGCCCCTGGAATTGTAGCATACATCATTCTGATGTTCGCGATGGTAAAGAACCGCGAGGCAAAATGTGCTTGAAAGTAAATAACCTTTAAAATAGAAGGCTGCGCCACAAACGCAGCCTTTTTTATTGTCTGATTTACAAAAATGATGTATTTTAGCAAAAATTTAAATAATAAAGAGATGGAAAAGAAATTGATAAAATCAAAAGACAAAAAGATTTCAGGAGTTGCAGCCGGTGTAGCCGAATATTTCGGGGTAGACCCCACCATGGTCAGGGTTGCATGGGCCGTTTTGGCTTTTCTAGGTGGTATAACCTTGGTTGCATATTTGGTTTGCTGGTTTGCTATGCCCGAACCAGACAATAACAATATAGACGGCAACATCTCAGGTACCAACGGCAACATCTCAGGTACCAACACCAACGGCTCCTCCATTCATTAATTGACAGACAAAAAAGATAAAGCGCAGCTGCCGTGGCAACTGCGCTTTATTTGTCTCCGTCAATCTGGCATTGACTACGAGGTCTCACCAGGCTTGACAAGAGGTATACGGATAAAGAAAGTGGTGCCGACACCCACTTCACTCTCCAGCCAAATATCGCCACCCGACTGATTGATAATAGTCTTGACAATGGACAAGCCCAACCCCATTCCACTCGTTTTGGTTGTAAAATTAGGCTGGAAAATGCTTTCCCTGTTTTCTTCCGGTATTCCACAACCATTATCGCGAATACGCAAAAGCACATTTTCGTCAACAACACTGAAATCGACCTCAACTTTGCCTTCTTGTCCTTCAGGTATAGCCTGTATGGCATTCCGGAACAGATTGTTGAATACTTGGAGTATCTGCTTGCCATCTGTCCATACCTTAGCCTCTTCAATGCCATGCATATTAAGGGAAAACTGTACTCCCTCAGGATTGTTTTCAAACAGACTTTCCACCGAAACCACCTTTTCTGCCAAATTAACTTCCTCACGCACCGTTATGGTATTCTTGGCAAAAGTAGAAAATTCAGAAGCAATACGAGACAAATTGTCAATCTGCTCGATGAGCAATCTGGCTGTTTTCTGGAAATACTCATCAAAATGTTCAGGATCAAGCTGCTTCTTACGCAAAGCCAACTGCACACTCAATTTCATAGGAGTCAACGGATTCTTTATTTCATGAGCTATACGCCTGGCCATATCTCTCCAAGCCAACTCCCGCTGCGATTTAGCCAGTTTCTCTGCACTCTGCTGCAGCTGGTCAACCATCACGTTATACTGTGCAACCAGCGCCCCCAACTCATCATTATCAGGATATTCAATTTTTGCATTTGTGCCTGTCAGTTTGACCTCTCGGAATTTCAATGCCAAAAGCGAAATTGGCTTGGCCAATCGCGACCCAGTCAGCCAGGTCACCACCACCGATAGCAGAACAATCACCAAATATATATCAATGATAATTACCAAAAGATTAAATATCTCGTTACGCATTTGCTGGGCACCCGACGACGACAATATATTTACATAGCCCACTGGTTGGTTTCTACGATTATAGAGACGTGTATAGAAAGAAAGGACATCCACACCCATTCGATGTTCCTGACGGAAATAGTCGGAAGAGGATGAATTGAACTTTGGAACTGGATTCATCAAACGGCTGGTACGTCGGCGCTCGCTCAGATAGGTAGAACGAGAGGAAGTAACCTGCCCCCCAAAATCATCGTAAAGAATAATATCCGTATGGAATAAATTGGACAGTTCCTTCAGTTGCTGCGACAAGGCCGTCTGATTGACCGATGCCAATGTTGATGCCTCTCCTACCTGCATCTGCAAATTTTGCTGAATTGAAGCCGCACGGAATCCCAAATCCTCAATTTGGCGTTTTTCAAATTGAGAAGTGAAAAACCATACACTGAGCGACCCCGTCACCAAGAAACAGAAAAGCAGCGGAATAAGAAGCCATAGCTGCAAACGGGTAATAATGGAATGTGTCTGCTCCCGTTTTCGCTTGCCAAAACGCAAAATTGCCATCACCGACAACGCAACAATGACATACAGCGCACACAGATAGGAAAGGAATATGAAATAAGAATAACTGCGGTGCTCCTGCTTCGACACCACAACATACCCATTGGAACCTGCGAAACGGGACACAAAATGGACATAATCTCCCGAATAAAAATGGAATTTCCGCTTGCGTACATTGGGAATCCAGGTAGAGGTGCTTGGATAATGGAATTCACCAGAAAGATAAATAAGCTGTCCTTCATTGTATTTGGCCATAGCCACATCCATCACCCTGCCATGACGCGTTGGCTCTGGACTGTATGTCCGATTGTAACTGAGATTGGGGTAAAAAAGAATATACAGCACCTCACTGTGAGGCAATTCAAAAACACCAATATAACTGAGCGGAATATCATTGCGCGAATTGAGATAAAAACTAGACTGGGATATACGGATGCACTCTGACTCGATAAATCCTGGATAAAAAAACTGACTGGCACCAAATGCACTCTTTCGGACACGGAAGGGGTGACCAGGAGGCAATATCTGTACATCCACTTCATACTTGTCCCAAAATCCATCAAAATACTTGTCCACAAGATATTTCTCCACATTGGCCACCCGTTGGGGTGTAGTATCCGTTATCACAAGTTGATGAAGCTGAGTATCAAACATTATCAGTCTGCTGTTACTTTCCATCAGCGACTCAGCCATGGCATCCTGCTGCATCGACTGTCCATCCGTCATATTCTCAGCCAGCATCTGATATCGGTCACTATTCCGCACCTCGCAATGAACATAACAAATAGAGACTACCGAATTGATGGACAAAAAGGCCAGTATTGAGACCAAAGACAAATGTCTCCGCTTGAAAAAATGACAAAAGACATCAATAAAGACTGTGATAATCCCATAACTGGCCAAACCAACCCAATCGGACGAAGAGCCAATCAAAGGGACAAGAACAGCCAATAGCAGCAACAGTACACCTCGGCTCAACAGTATTGACAACAACGAGACATTCTGCTGAAAATGAGTAACCAACATCCAAGTAACATAGAGAAACAATGAAAACCACGACAATAACAGAAAAATGGAAGTAACTGTAACCGACGATATTTCCTGGATATAGGAAACCGCTACATCCATCGACGAATTATAAATAAGATTGAGTGACAGATAATAGACACCCAAAAAGAATACAAGAGAAAGCAACTGACTGACAACCAAAAAGAACATGCGACGGCCTGATGTATCAAGACGGACATTCAATGGAATGTGCATACCCAATATCACAAAAAAATAAGCCCCCACAAATAAGGTGAAAAGAACCAGATGACCCAACGACGGTGCAAAGTCAGAAGCATAATAGATAGGAGAAAAGAAACCACTATCAAACAGTATTTCAGGCCACTGAAAATAGGACATAAGAAACAGTACTGCAAGAAAAACAAAAAGAAGGGCAGCTACAACGGGCCAGCTGACGGCTCCCCGCCTGACAAACGAGACCAGACGACTGACTATAAGGACCATAAGGACAAAGGCAACCAGCATGGATGCCATACAAGCATAACGAAGCACGGGCGACGGATTGCTGACCGCTGTATTGCGCAACGAAAAGAGATAGGTGCCATTAATCGACGAGACAGGGATGCTTCCTGGCTCTGAACGCTCTACAATAGACACATAATCTGGCATATCAAACCCAGGCATAAAGGTATTTTGCGGACTGTCGCGCCGAGGATAAATTTTCCGTTTCACTTTTATCAACGCCACGTATCTGTAGCGGGAATCAGCACACTGCGTGCCAATACAGAATGAATTACGGGTAATCAGATAAAAAATTTTCTGATAGGGCACTTCACCGCCAGAACGCACATCAATGGCATTGCTGGACCAAAAGACAGGGTCTGCCTTATCGAATATAAAAAAGGCTACATTATTCTTCTCCGATTCATCATAGATATGTTGGTCATGTGCCACATTCCAAAGACCATTCTGATTAACACGGGTCCTTATTTTTTTCAGTTCCGCATCGGCATACGCCTCCCGCTCATGCAAAGTATTGGAAAAATGCTTCACATCCAGCTCATGGTCGGAGAATCGGTAATACATATAATTGAAAGCGACCCCAAGGGCCACAAAAACAGCAAAGGCAGCCAGCAACCTGAGCAGACGACCTCGCGAAATAAGTGTTGTATCGGAATCAGAAGACATATATAATGAATATCATATCAAAAAAAGATACAAAAGACATACCAAACGCGACAAAGCCTGTACATAAATCACTACTCGTGATGATAAGGTTCCCCTCTAAGTATGGTCATAGCCCTATAGAGTTGTTCCACAAAAATGAGACGAACCATCTGATGCGAAAATGTCATTCGGGAGAGAGAAATCTTGCCATTGGCACGGCTATACACCGCAGGTGAAAAGCCATAAGGACCTCCCACCACAAAAACAAGGCGCTTGCTTCCGCCTGCCATTTTGCGCTGCATAAAGGCAGAAAACTGCATAGAAGTGTATTCCGAACCTTTATCGTCGAGCAACACCACATCGTCGGCAGCATCAATTGCCTGAAGCAGCATTTCTCCTTCCCGCTGTTTCTGTTGTTCCTCACTCAGACTCTTGGTGTTGCGCAATTCGGGCAATTCTATCAATTCAAAAGGAATGTAAAAATTAAGCCTTTTTTGATAGTCTGAAATGGAGTTAATAAAATTAATTTCATTAGTTTTGCCAACCGTAAGGAGTATGACTTTCATAAGCCGCTTTTTTATAAGCAAATATAGACAGATTAACTGAAAAAGGCAAGCAGAGGAAGGTCAAAGCAATAATTTTGGCTGACAATATCATAACAAGAAAAAATATGTTTTTTGGCACTATTTTTGCAGTGTTTTCATAAAAAGGGAAAATAGAATGAAAATACTGTATAAAATAATGATAACAGCCGCATTAACGGTCATCACAGCCAATACTGTGTATGCGCAAAGCCCCGACCAGATAGTGGAGACCGCCATAAGCAGAGGCGATGCCCAGCAATTGGAAGAAAGGATGAACAGCAATGTGCAGTTACGGATACAAGGAGCCGACAACATATACAGCAAGGAACAAAGCCGACAAATATTGGCGAGATTTTTTTCGAACAATAGGGTCGCCCGATTTGCCGTGACACACCGTACGCTACGCGATGGCGTTGAATCAATTGATGGCACTCTGTTTACCAATGGCGGCAAATACAGCGTATATCTGCTGCTGAAAAATGGGGATGACACAAACTCAAGCACTACATATTTAATACATCAAATACGAATAGAAAATGGTAATGACTGAAGACGAACTGATAGACGGAATGCTGAACATCGCCTTTGCCGAAGATATTGGCGATGGTGACCATACCACCCTCTGCTGCATACCGGCAGAAGAACAAGGAAAAATGAAACTATTGGTGAAGGAAGAGGGCATACTGGCTGGCGTGGACATGGCGCTGCGGGTATTCCACAAATTTGACCCGATGCTGAAAGTCAATGTGCTGCTCCATGACGGCACCCCTGTCAAACCGGGAGACATTGCTTTCTACGTAGAGGGCAAAACACAGTCACTGCTGCAGACCGAACGGCTGGTGCTGAATCTGATGCAACGCATGAGCGGAATTGCAACCATGACCCACAAATACGTGGAGGAGCTGAAAGGACTGCATACTCGCGTGCTGGATACCCGCAAAACCACCCCTGGACTGCGCATCATTGAGAAACAGGCCGTAAAAATAGGTGGCGGCGTGAACCACAGAATCGGTCTGTTCGACATGATTTTGTTGAAAGACAATCATATTGACTTTGCAGGCGGCATAGCCAATGCCATCAACAAGGCTCACGAATACTTGAAAGCCAAGGGCAAAGACCTGAAAATTGAAATAGAGGTACGCGATATGAACGAATTGGAGCAAGTGATGAAAATAGGGGGCGTAAACCGCATCATGCTAGACAACTTCAGCACCGAGCAGACCAAAGAGGCCGTAAAGCGTATCGGCGGAAAATACGAGACCGAATCGTCTGGCGGTATCACCTTCAAAACCTTGCGCAGCTATGCCGAATGTGGTGTTGACTACATTTCGGTGGGAGCGCTCACCCACTCGGTAAAAGGTCTGGACATGAGCCTGAAAGCGACCGATTGAAAATTTATTCATTCCGCAGAATGTGACAGTTTTATGTTATAGAACATACAAATAAAACTATTTGATATTTTTTTAGGCAAAATCTTTTTTATTCAACAAAAAAGATGCAAATTTGCTGCCAAAGTACCAAATGTATAATGGGGTAAAAACGGGACTCGCGAAGTCCCTTCTTATACAAGTACGCAAATATTTATTATTCTATATTATTAACTAAAGTGTAACAAACAAATGAAGAAATTATTATTTCTTTTAGTTTCAGCATTTTGCAGTGTATTCTCTGCAAATGCAGCACTGAGCACGACTGACCTTGCCAATAATGATTACATTGGCACGTGGGGTCGTCTTAAACTGGTAGGTAACCAGTTGAGCTCAGAAAGTGGAGAAGCTATCCAGCTGAAAGGTTGGAGTACTTTCTCTATCAACTACGATGAGGTTAAGCCTTGCTTGACCAAAGCAGGATTTACTGCCATGAAGTCATGGGGCGCAAACGTTGTACGTTTGGCCGTTTATCCTAAGAACTCTAAAGGAGACATCACTCAGTCTACCACTTACACTACAACAGTGACCAACGTCAAGCAGTATATCACTTGGTGTCACGATTTGAAAATGTATGTGTTGGTAGATTGGCACGTATTGGACGGTGACGGCAACTCGGGAGACCCTTCTAAATATCAGACACAGGCAAAGCAGTTCTTTACTGATATTGCATCTTTCGCAAAAGCACAGGGCTATACCAACGTATTGTATGAGGCTTGTAACGAGCCAAGTGGAGTTACTTGGAGCGCTATCAAAACTTATGCCACGACTTATGTATTGCCTGTAATTAACAGCAATGATCCAGGTGCCATCTGTATTGTAGGTACACCACAGTGGGACCAGAACGTTGGTGATGCAGTAAATAGCCCAATCGCTAAATCTTCATTCCCTAATGTAGGCATCATGTATGCATTCCACTTCTATGCTGCTACTCACATGTATTTGGTAGGCAACTTCAGTGGAGCTTGTTCAAGTCTTCCTATGTTCGTCTCTGAGTGGGGTTCATCTAATGCCCTGGGTAGTGGTTCATTGGATTTGACCGACAGTAACACATTCCTTGGTTATTGCAACAAGGGCAACAACGGCAAACAGCTTGTAAGCTGGTGCTATTGGGCTTGGGGTAAGAAAGATGAAGCCAGCAACTGTCTGACCTCTTGCGATTCTTACTCTTCTTCTTCTTTGAGCGCAGCAGGTAATTACATTGTACCAGTTCTTACAGGTTCCACATCTATTCCTACTATTGCACAATCAAAAGCATGGGGTGGTGCTGCACAGACAATCCCTTCAGCCATTCTTAGCACTAGTACAAAATACATCGGCGTTCTGAACGTTGGTTTCTTCGACCTTGGTGGTGAAGGCGTCGCTTATCACGATGCAAACTCTTCAAAATACACCGATGACGAACGCACTGTTCTGAATACTGCAGGAACAGAATACACTAACTGCAATGCAGGTGCCGTTTATTCTGGTAATCTGCCAGACCTTTCAAAATGCTTCCGTGCAGATAGCGAGTGCGTAGATGTATCAACTTCTACCGCTGGCTTGGATGGCAACTATAGTGACCCAGGCGATGGCTACGGAAATAGCGGTTCAGACCTCCATAACCTCTGTATGACAGAAGGTGGTGAGTGGATTAACTACACCATTAATGTTACCAAGAAAGGTTATTATTCATTACAGGTATTGACCACTACAGATACCAAGACATCTGGTACCATCAGTTTAGTAAAGGCAGGTGCCAACGGAGGAAATATAATCCGCGATTTGACCAACCGTGAAGATCTGACCGCAAGACCTGACTTCAAGTTGCAGGCTATGGCAGCCGCTGATTGTAAAGCAAAGAACATTTCTGGCTACACTGGTTCTCAGGATTGGTTTTGCTGGCAGTGGAATGATGTTATGGACCCAGCCAACGAGACTACTGACAACGTGGGTGTCGTATTCTACGATGAGGGTGAACAGACCATCACTCTGAACATTGTCAAGAATGAAACTCAGACAGATGCTACTCCAGGCAACTTCAGCAACATTCTGTTTACATTCGTTGATGCCAACTTCTCTAAAGCTGAGATCGCTGCACATGCAACAGGTGTGGAGACTGTAGCTGCTACTACTCCAGAGTTCGCAATGTATCCTAACCCAAGCAACGGTAGCTTCACTATCGACCTGGGCAACGCAACTGATGCTGCCAATGTTACAGTAATGGACATGACCGGCCGTGTTGCTTACACTGAGGCTTTCGTAGGCAAGACTACTATCAACAAGACCTTCAACAAGGGCGTTTACGTAGTACGCGTCCAGACTGCAGGTGGTGTTAAGACTCAGAAGATGAATGTTGAGTAATCAACATCCTGACTGATATATTTAAAAAAGGGTGCTCCGTTGGAGCACCCTTTTTTTGTGCCCATACAGTCCATTTATTTGCCATAAAAGCCATTTGCAATAAAAAGAAAAATCTGCAAGATTGAAGGTTAACAAAAAATCGTTGCTAAACCAACCTAAAATTGTTAACTTTGAAAAAAGTTTGGCTTCGGCGGGGATTGAAAAATAATGGACAACAAAAACATTAAAATAGCAGTTATCGGTTTGGGCTACGTGGGTCTGCCTCTGGCAGTGGAATTTGCAAAAAAATATCCAGTGACAGGGTTTGATATCAACGCTCAGCGCATATTGGAGCTCAAGCAAAACACCGACCACACCCGTGAAACAGACCTGTCACAGTTGGCATCACTGCTACAATCGGAAAACATAAGGCTCACAACTGAGCCTCAAGCACTGCGTGACTGCAATCATTACATAGTGACAGTACCTACCCCGATTGACCGATACAACAATCCTGATTTGAAACCGCTGCTAAGTGCCAGCCGGATAGTAGGCAGCGTGCTAAGCAAAGGAGACATCGTAATCTATGAATCGACTACCTATCCAGGTTGCACCGAAGACGATTGCGTGCCAGCCATAGAATCCATATCAGGACTAAAATACAATCAGGACTTCTTTTGTGGATATTCTCCAGAAAGAATCAATCCTGGAGACAAAGAAAACACGCTGACCAAAATAAAAAAAGTGACTTCCGGCTCTACCCCCGAAGTAGCAGAACAGATAAACCAGCTGTATGCCAGCATTATAACGGCTGGCACCTACAAGGCTCCCAGCATCAAAGTGGCAGAGGCGGCCAAAGCAATAGAAAACGCGCAACGTGACATCAACATCTCGTTTGTGAACGAGTTATCGCTTATTTTTGACCGTATCGGCATCGACACCAACGATGTGATAGATGCGGCCGCCACCAAATGGAATTTTCTGAAATACAGACCTGGACTGGTAGGCGGACACTGTATAGGAGTGGATCCTTACTACCTGGCCCACAAAGCGAAATCGGTGGGTTATTACCCTGAGGTGATTCTATCAGGACGAAGGGTAAACAACAGCATCGCCGACTTCATTGCCAACAAAGTGGTAAAACTGTTGATACAGCATGACCTCAAGATTAAAGGGGCAAAGGTGCTGATACTGGGCATCACCTTCAAAGAGAACTGCCCCGACACCCGCAACACCAAAGTTGTGGACATATACCACGCTCTGAATGAGTTTGGACTGAATGTTGATATCTACGACCCTTGGGCCAATGCACAAAAAGTAAACAAAGAATATGGCATAGCACTGACCGAGAATTTGGACAATTCACTCTACAATGCGGTAATTCTGGCTGTGGCCCACAAGGAATTCAATTCGTTCGACTTCAGACGACAAAAGGAAAACGGAGCCGTAATATATGACGTTAAAGGAGTGTTGGACCGCAATCTCGTGGACGCCAGACTGTGACCTCACGCGACAATCAAAAGAGACATCAAAAAAACAATGAAAAAATACATAATGGACTTGACCGTCACCAGCAACGATTGGATGGACGGCAACTACATACTGATGAAACTGACTGGTGGCACTACCCCGCTGCCTACAATGAAGCCTGGACAATTTGCCGAACTGAAAATTGAAGGCTCTCCCAGTACTTATCTTCGTCGGCCCATATCCATCAACTATGTTGACCGCGAACACAACGAATTGTGGTTACTGATACAAATGGTGGGTGATGGCACACGGAAACTTGGTGAACTGAAAAAAGGAGATTCACTGAATATGGTGCTACCTCTCGGCAATGGATTTGGTATGCCCGACGACAACGACAAACAAAAAAAATTGTTACTGGTTGGCGGTGGCGTTGGCCTTGCCCCTATGCTGATGTTGGGAGCGGAACTGAAAAACGCCGGCTATAGTCCCATATACCTGATTGGAGCCCGCAATAAAGCCGCTCTGCTGGAGATGGACGAATTCAAAAAAATTGGGGCCGTATATACCACCACCGAAGACGGCAGCGATGGCGAAAAAGGATTCGTTACCAATCACAGCCTGCTGCAAAAAGAAAAATTCGATAAAATTTACGTCTGCGGACCGACTCCCATGATGAAGGCCGTAGCCAGCTACGCCAAACAGAGCGGAACGGAATGTGAAGTATCACTCGAAAATAAAATGGCCTGCGGCTTGGGCGCTTGCCTTTGCTGCGTGACTGAAACCAAAGAGGGCAACAAATGCGTATGCAGCGAGGGTCCCGTTTTCAACATAAATGAACTGACATGGCAGATTTAACAACACATATAGGAAAACTGACGATGAAGAACCCGGTAATGACAGCATCGGGTACTTTCGGCTACGGCAAAGAATATGCCGACTTTGTTGACTTGAGCCAAATAGGCGGAATCATAGTAAAAGGGACCACTCTGAATAAGAGAGAAGGCAACCCTTATCCCCGTTTGGCGGAAACACCGTCGGGTATGCTGAATGCCGTCGGATTGCAGAACAAAGGGGTTGACTACTTTGTTCAGCACATCTATCCAGAGATAAAAGATATTGACTCCCAAATGGTTGTAAACGTTTCTGGTGCTTCGGTGGAAGACTATTGTACCACAGCTGAACGCATTGACACGCTGGACAGAATACCCGCCATAGAGTTGAACATATCATGCCCTAACGTGAAACAAGGCGGCATGACATTCGGCACCAGTTGCGCCTCTGTTGAGAACGTTGTAGGAGCAGTGCGCAAAGTCTATCACAAGACGCTGATAGTAAAACTGACTCCTAATGTAACCGACATAGCCGAGATAGCAAAAGCGGCCGAAGCTGCGGGTGCCGACAGTGTTTCGCTCATCAACACGGTGATGGGAATGGCCATCGATGCTGAAAGAAGAAAGCCTCTGTTATCCACCATTACAGGTGGTTTATCTGGTGCTTGCGTCAAACCTATTGCGCTGCGTATGGTGTGGCAGGTGGCCAAAGCTGTCCAGATTCCCATCGTGGGTTTGGGTGGTATCATGAATGCCACCGATGCTGTCGAGTTTTTACTGGCTGGCGCAACAGCTGTCGAGATAGGCACAGCCAACTTTATTGACCCAGCCATCACGGTCAAAGTTGTCAATGGCATCAACGATTATCTGGAACGCCATAATTATAAAAGTGTAAAGGACATAATCGGGGCTTTAGAAGTATAAATCATGAAGAAAATAATTATTGCAGTCATCATAGCATTGGTAGGTATCGGAGGCGGCATTTACCTCTATATCGGGCATCAGAAGAAACAGGCAGCTGCTGCGGAGGCTCGGCAGCCTAACCAATGGAAAATAGAGAGCATCGGCAACTATCAGGTGCTGAGTGTTCCCATTGACAACGACAGTGCATTCACCGATGCCCTCACCGCCATGATTGCCGAAAAAATGGGGGAAGAAAAGGTCCCTGTCAGTATGGAAGTAAGACTGAGTGATACCAAAACAGACCTCACCACCTTGGCTCACATCGGATTCAGACTTACATTTGCCAACGGTAGCAGTATATCGGACACGCTGACTATCAGCCAAAAAGATAGTCACCATGCCACAGGCTTATTCTGCTTTGATGCGGCAAAAATACAGAACAGCAAAAATATGGAAACATCCATTGCGGACTTAAAACAAATATATACCCGTAGTGGGATTAAATGCGCCATCAGCCCCGAAATAGAAGAAGGTGACACCCTATGGGTGGAACTGCCACTGACCGATAAATAGCTATATAGCAAGCTGAACCACACCCAAAACAACCCAAAATGAATAAATCCATTTCAGCATTGACAATCGCTATCGTCTGCTGTCTGACTTCCATAACCGGGAGCTGGGCCGCACCTGTAAGCGAAGCCCGATTCGACAACTTCACTCAAGAGGATGGTCTATCAAACAATATGGTGCAATGCATCTATCAGGACAAAGAAGGATGGATGTGGTTTGGCTCCAGCCAGGGTTTAAACAGATATGATGGTTACAAATTCCGCACTTACCGCAGCGACGACGGAAGTTCTCACGCCATGATGGGCAGTCTGGTCAGATGCGTCTATCAAGACAAGAAAGGCAACTATTGGGTAGGTACAGAAAATGGAGGATTGAACAAATTTGACCTACACACTGAATCGTTCACAAAAATAAGGATACGCAATAGCAACAAAGTATATTCAGCCAACAGCATCTGTGAGGATAGAAACGGAAGGCTATGGGTTGGCACCGAACAAGGGCTCTGCTATCTTGACAATCATGGTAATCTGCAATATTACAATGTGCAATCAGACCAGCACGATGGTCTGATTGATATCAAGAAAATACTGGTAGACAAACAAAACAATCTGTGGATTGGCAGTTCAAAGCAGGGATTGTTCTGGCTGAACGTCCATACCAAAGAGTTTAAATCCATCGACTTGCCTGGCGGAAAACTGCGCGGGGACGAGGTACAGACTATCTATCAAAGTAAGGACGGAATAATATGGATTGGGACCTACTATTCAGGAGTATACTATGTGCCCACAGGCAGTCTGACCGTAAAGCCTCTGAGTTCTTTCCCTTCATCTGAACGGCAATCAACCGTCCGTTCCATCATAGAGGACAAAGAGGGACACCTCTGGTTCGGTACAAGAGGTGGATTGATATGTTACGACCGTCCAAGTGGAAAATATAACGTGTTCAAAGCAGATATTGGCAACAACATCGCTTTGATACAGAACTCTGTGCTATCGCTATACATAGACACAAAAGGAGACTTGTGGGCCGGCACCAGAGGTGGCATCAGCTATCTCAACCACGAGAAACAGATTTTTCATCTCGTGCAGGAAGCCAAGAACGACAGTCACTACCTTAATGACGAGGAAGTTTATGGTTTTGCCGAGGACAATCAGGGCCGTATCTGGATAGGTACGGAATCGGGAGGCATAAATATCAGACAGCCCCACACCGACAACTTCACATACATTACCCGGAGTAACGGACTCAGTACCGACTGCATCAAATGCTTTTTGAATAATGGCAACGAAATGTGGGTTGGTACTTATATGGGCGGCATCAACATTGTGGACAGCCACAGTCTGCGCGTAAAAAAGATACTGCGCAGCAAGGCCACTGATTCCCACTCTCTGATTTCCGATGATGTATGGTTTCTGCTGAAAGACAGCAGAGGTACAATATGGGCTGCCACGGCTAAAGGAATAGACAAATATGACGGCAAAGGCGGATTCGTGCACATGCCTCAGCTGGCACACGATGTGGAGGTGGTTCATGCCTTTGAGGACCATGACCACGACCTTTGGTTCTGCGCCTATAACGAGGTGATTATATACAATCCCCGCACCGACCGGATAACCCGATACCCCGAAAGATGCCGGGTCGTTTATCAAGACAAGGAAAATAGATTCTGGTTGGGAACTTTTACCAAAGGACTCGCTCTCTACAACAAATATTCAGGAGCCATAGCCTACTTTGGAGAAAATAAAGGATTATCCAACAACTGCGTACAGACTATCAGCGAGAATGGCAACTACCTGTGGGTCACCACAAATAACGGACTTTCCAGATTTGAGAAGAAGACTCACACTATAAAGAATTACGACAAAAACGATGGATTGCAAGATGCACAATTCCACTATAACGCTGCATACAAGACTCATAACGGAGAGATTCTGCTTGGAGGAATACACGGGCTGAATATTTTCAACCCCAATATCGTACACGACAACACCTTCGTACCCCCTATTGAACTTAACGAATTCAGAATATTCAACAAGGTGATTGGCATCGGCAAAGAGCTGGAAGAGAACATAAGTACGGCAAAAAAGATAACGCTGCGATATGACCAAAACATGTTCACCATTCAATTTGCAGCCCTGTCATACAGCAAATCGCAAAAGAACCAGTACATGTACAAGATGGAGGGTTTTGACAAGGATTGGATAATATCGGGGACAAAAAACAGCGCCACCTACACCAATCTGGACCCTGGCACCTACACCTTCATGGTAAAAGGTGCCAACTGTGACGGCAAATGGAGCACTACCACAAAGACCATCACCATAGAAATTGAGCCACCTTTCTATCGGACTTGGTGGTTCGAACTATTGATGCTCGCCGTACTATCCTATTTGACTTACTACATCGCAAATTTCTATTTACACAAGGCAAAACTGAAAAACGCACTGGAAGTGGAGAAAGCCAGGGCTCAAAAAATAAAGGAAGTGGAAGAAATGAAGCTCCAATTTTTTACCAATATTTCACACGAACTGCGCACACCTCTGACTCTTATTCTGGGGCCACTTTCTCAGATTTTACAAAAAAAGAACCTTGATGATGAAACTGTTGAAGATGCCCAGATGGCCGAAAAGAATGCCAACCAACTGCTGAAACTGGTAAACCAATTACTGGATTTCAGAAAAATAGAGGCTGGAAAAATACAAGTGTCCTACTCTGCCGGGGACATAAGCTCATTTGTAGGCAACCAAATAAAAAGTTTTGCCAGCATGGCCGAAGCCAAAAATATCACATTGGCATACCACTCTGCGGTAGACCATCTGTATGTGATGTTCGATGATGACAAAATGCAGAAAATTTGTAACAATCTGCTATCAAATGCCATCAAATATACCCAGGAGGGCGGGCACGTGGATGTCACACTGAACCTCGCTCCGCAGCACAAAACAAAGGACGGGACCCTCAAAAACTGCTACTCATTGACCTTTAGCGACAATGGTCAGGGCATTCTGAAGGAAAACCTGGAAAGAGTATTTGAAGCCTTTGAGCAGAACTCCGCTTCTGACAGTGCAAAAGGAACAGGAATCGGACTTTCTATCACACGGGACTTTATCAAACTGATGGAAGGGGAAATCTCTGTGGATAGCGAACCTGGTAAAGGGACCACTTTCCATATCTATCTGCCCGAATTGACAACGGATGCTCAGACTCAGGAACAATCAACCGAAGGAAATATCAATAACACCCCCGATACAGATACGAATACGGACTCTGGACAAACTTCTACAGAGGAGAACAAAGAGAACGCCAAAATATTGCTGATAGCCGAAGACAATGAAGACCTTCGACATTTCATATCAAGATATTTCAGCAAAAAATTCATGGTGATAGAAGCGGCTGACGGAGAGGAGGCACTGAAACAGGCAACAGAAAAGATACCAGATGCAGTGCTCACCGACCTGATTATGCCGAAAATGAAAGGTGACGAGCTTTGCCAGAAACTGAAAGCAGACGAGCGGACCTCTCACATCCCTATTATAATGCTGACTGCCATCAATGCTCACGACACTGAAATAGAAACACTGAAAGCGGGTGCTGACGACTATATAACAAAACCATTCGACATAAACATTCTGGAACAAAAATTACATAACCAGATAGAACGGCAGGAATCTCTGAAAAAGAAATTCAAATACGACCAACTGCTACAACCCAAACAAGTGGAAGTGGAATCTCCTGACGAACGGTTTATGCGAAAAGCCATGGAAATCATCGAGAAAAACATATCGGACCCGGATTTTGATATTGAACAGTTTGCCAGCGAAGTGGGTGTGAGCAGAATGCAACTATACCGGAAAATTGATGCCATGACCAACATGACTGTCAAAGAATTCATACGCAACATACGAATAAAAAGGGCCTTCCAAATGATAGAACAAGGTAAATTGACCATATCGGAAGTGGCCTATGACGTGGGATTTAAAGATATAGCCTACTTCCGCAAATGCTTTAAAGCCCAGATTGGAATCAATCCATCGGAAGTACCCGTCAAGAAGGAGGGATAACGGATGGAAAGCGAAAGAAACTATAAGGGACACTTGACCATACTGGCGGTAAACATCATATTCGGACTGAATACACCCATCAGCAAGACCTTGATGCCCGACACCGTGACCCCATTCACCCTCAATTATCTGAGAGCCATAGGAGCGGCTGTCCTCTTCTGGATAGCATCGGTCTTCATAAAAACTGACGATGCTCCACAAGGTAGCGAATATTTGAAACTGATGGGAGCTGGACTATTGGCGGCAGTGTTCAATCAATTTCTGTTTGTAAAGGGTTTGGACACCAGTTCCCCCGTAACCGCAGCCATCATTGTATCACTTACACCCATCATCACCATGGTGCTGGCTGCCATCATATTGAGAGAACCCATATCAGGCCTCAAGGCATCGGGTGTCCTGTTAGGACTGAGCGGGGCACTGGTACTGATATTGGGCAACACACACAGCAAAGGACAAGGCAACACCTTGATGGGCAACATGATGTGCATATTATCGGGATTGTCATACGCACTATACCTCACGCTGTGCAAACCTCTGATAATGCGCCACCACCCCATTACGCTGATGAAGTGGATGTTTCTGTTCTCTGCCATAGTCACGCTCCCTTTCTGCTGGAACGACCTGCAAGCCACCGCTTGGCAATCTATCGGAACCAGTCAATGGTTGAGGATTGGTTATGTGGTAGGTATGGCCACCTTTACCACCTATCTACTCATTCCCGTCGCCCAAAAGAGACTCCGCCCCACCACTCTCAGCATGTATAACTATGTACAACCCATCATAGCCTGCATAGTTGCAGTTTGGCTGGGTCTGGATACCTTCGGACTAAAAGCGGGAATAGCAACAGCCATGGTTTTTGTCGGAGTATTCATGGTGACACAGAGCAAATCCAAAGAAAAATAGCCATAAGAATAAAACAAAAAGCCCGCCACTCAAAAGAGTAGCGGGCTTTTTTATTTATCAGAAAAATCACATCTCAATACCTTGAGCCTTTTCTTCTGCCATCAATTTCTTAAAGAGCGTCTTGGCGCTGACTTCACGATCAATAATGTCATGCAAATCCTCAATCTTCACACGGTCTTGCTTCATGGAATCACGATAGCGCAGCGTTACAGTCCCATCCTCCAGTGTCTGGTGGTCAACAGTGACACAGAACGGAGTGCCGATGGCATCCTGCCGACGATAGCGCTTGCCAATGGTGTCTTTTTCCTCATACACACACTTGAAGTCAAACTTCAAGTCATCCATGATTTCGTTTGCCTTTTCAGGTAGTCCATCCTTCTTCAGCAAAGGCAGGATTGCCACCTTGTTTGGTGCCAGCACAGGAGGAAGCGCCATTACCACGCGGGTCTCTCCATTTTCCAGTTGTTCCTCTTTATATGATGAGCATACAATGCTGAGGAACATACGGTCCACACCGATAGATGTTTCAATAACATACGGAGTATACGACTCATTCAGTTCAGGATCAAAATACTTAATGCTCTTGCCCGAGAACTTCTCATGACTGCTCAAATCAAAGTCAGTACGGGAATGGATACCCTCCACCTCCTTAAAGCCGAATGGCATCTCAAACTCAATATCAGTAGCGGCATTGGCATAGTGAGCCAGCTTGTCATGATCATGGAAACGATACTTGGCATCACCCAAACCCAGTGCCTTATGCCAAGCCAGACGGTGCTGCTTCCAATAAGCAAACCACTTTTTGTCATCACCAGGACGGATAAAGAATTGCATCTCCATCTGTTCAAACTCACGCATACGGAATATGAATTGGCGAGCCACAATCTCGTTACGGAAAGCTTTTCCAATTTGGGCTATACCAAACGGAATCTTCATACGACCCGTTTTCTGGACATTCAGGAAATTGACAAAAATACCTTGAGCCGTTTCAGGACGAAGATAAATCTTCATGGTAGAATCGGAAGTTGAACCCATTTCGGTAGAGAACATCAGATTGAACTGACGGACATCCGTCCAGTTTTTGGTGCCGCTGATAGGGTCAACGATGTCATAGTCCAGAATTATCTGTTTCAGTTCATTGAGGTCCATATCGTTCATGGCCTTTTTGTAGCGGGCATGAATTTCTTCACGTTTTGCCTTATGCTCCTGCACATGGGCGCTTGTTGCCATGAATTTTTCCTTATCGAAAGTGTCACCAAACCGTTTGGCAGCCTTCTCCACTTCCTTATCTATCTTCTCATCATACTTGGCTATAAGGTCCTCTATGAGAACATCAGCACGATAACGCTTCTTTGAATCACGGTTATCAATCAACGGGTCATTGAAAGCATCAACGTGTCCTGAAGCCTTCCATACCGTAGGATGCATAAAGATGGAAGCATCAATGCCGACAATGTTGCGATGCAGCAAGCGCATGCTGTCCCACCAATATTTCTTGATATTATTTTTCAGTTCAACGCCATTCTGACCATAGTCATACACGGCACCCAATCCATCGTAGATCTCGCTGGAAGGGAAAACGAAGCCGTACTCCTTACAATGTGCGACAATCTTCTTGAAAACCTCTTCTTGTGAAGCCATAAATTTTTTTGAATTTATATTTTCTTGTAAAACATTCTGTAAATGATGATGAACAGCGCTGACTTTTCTGCAAGTTCTAAGCTGACATCACTAAATTACAAAGGTAGTGAAATCATTTTGAATTAAGAAACCAAGCGAAGATAAAAGCAATCAAACGGAGAAATAAGAAAATTTCAGTTCTAAACAGACACAACACAAAAAATTAAGGGAAACTTCCCAGCCTCCCTTAAAATAAATAAACCTTAACTATGAAAAAATCTACCTGTTTTGTTTGCATTACAAATGTGCAATTAAATTATCAGAATACAAACAAGGAAGTATATGTCCTTGAACATAAAAAGATATTTATTACAAGATTGTCACCTTTAAAGCACTGTGTCCATTACGATTGCAATACTTTTACATACTTAAACCCGAATGCTCTGAACATGGAAGAAAATTGTTCTGACGCATATTGCGCCACCCTTTTATAATTTTCGGCAGTAACACACCGCTGCCGCATCTTCCACTGAGCCCTTTTATAGAGTGACTCCATCACAATCGGCGCAAACGTACCACTCTGATAAACCACCTGAGTATGAGCCTCATCAATAAAATCAGAATCAAGTATCTTTATCTTCGGCAACAACAACGAAACAGAATCGCCATGGACAACCAGGGCAGAATTACTGATTTCTGACAGGTCGTAACCGAGATGCACTGTACCTTTATAGATGC
>OCVT010000016.1_pt1 | contig 42531 bp, 43 predicted proteins | sample 1539111 | NCBI WGS metagenome assembly OCVT01 (sample SAMEA3991482, study PRJEB22521) | metagenome | biome: anthropogenic terrestrial biome; feature: sewage plant; material: raw primary sludge | place: Sweden | collected 2012-09-26 | reverse complement strand
GTCCAAGCCAGCGGGAATAAAATCACCTTATTATTCTTTGTCAGTATGTTCTTCTAATGAGAGGCAAAGTGTAAACAATGTGGTTTATGATGTGAAAATGATGAATAGTCAGAAAGTAAGTCAGTGTAGAAACTATAGAAAAGATGATGCGGAAAAAATGCAAAGTTGGGTTTGCGAAGAAGATTTTGATTATATCCGTATTGGTTTTTCATTAAACAGCAAACCTATCGATAGTGTGATAATCCCCAAATGGAGGAGTGTTCAAAATGCAGCAAGTAATACGTTTCATTTTGCTGTTGATTTGGGTACTTCCAATACTCATATTGCTTATGTCATGGGAGATAAAGGGGAACCTGTAGATTTTGACATATCAGATAAAGACTGTCAAATCGGAATATTGTCTGGAGCAAGTAAACCTTTGATAGAAGAGCAACTGATGCCACGAATCATAGGGGATGGAAAAAACAAATTTCCTCATAAAACGATGTTAAGTATTGCAAATGGGGTTTCGTATAATAATAACGGCGAGATTATTTATCCATTTTGTGATTCTAATATTCCGTTCTCTTCTTTTATGTCTTGGAAAGACTTTAATGACTGTAAAACGGACATAAAATGGGCCAACAAAGATACAGAGAAAAAAATATTGAAAAATTATATTGAAAATATCGTATTGTTGTTGCGTGCTAAAGTTTTATTGAATGGAGGAAATTTGGGAAATACAACATTGACTTGGTTTTATCCGACCAGCATGAACACGAGCCAACAAAGAAGTTTAGAGGGAATTTGGAAAGAACTTTTTGTTAAATATTTTGGCCCCCAAAATGTAGGAACTCAATTGCAGTCTATGACGGAGTCTGAAGCCCCATGTCAATATATAATCAACAACGTTAAAGTTCATTCCACACTTCTGTGTGTGGATATAGGAGGAGGAACTTCAGATGTCACTTATTATGATGATACCGACAAGGATATAAAGTTTGTATCATCATTCCGATTTGCTTCTAATGCAATTCTTGGACGTGGTTATGCCCCATCATTGCCGAATGAAATGGTTGAGCATTTTAAAAGTAAAATATGTGATGATCTTGATAAAAATGAAGATGATCCCATTTCTAAGCCAATTAAATCAGCGATAGAAAAAAGCGCATCCGATTCTTCAAATCTTGCACAAATGCTTTTTTCTGTTGAGGATATACTAGATTCAGAAGATAGTAAGTTGAACGCATCTGATTTTTCTTTTCTGAAAATGTTAAAAGAGGGAGAGGATGGTATTCCATATAAGATAGTATTTCTGTTTTTCTATGTGGCCATTCTTTATCATGTGGCCCATATCGTAAAGGAGAAAAAATTGGACAAACCGCGTCAACTTGCATTCACTGGAAATGGGTCTAAATTATTGGACATCGTTTTCCTTGGAAAGAAAGAGAAACAGTTGTTGTCTGATATGATATTCAAACGTGTTCTTGGTGAAGATAGTGGTTGTATGGATATCTATTCGGATGAACATCCCAAGGAACTGACTTGCTATGGTGGCTTGGCTTCTGCAAATAATATGAATGTCGATATCTCAAAGAAAAAACTGATATTAGGTATAGACAATAAAATCATAGAAGATGGGGAGACTTACGGAGAGATAAATAATAATTATTGTAATAAAGTGGTGACTGAGACAGAAGAATTTGTCAAGTTCTTTGAGGAGTTGGATAAAGATTTCAGTTTCTACAATAATTTGGGTACGGAAAAAAATGCTGTTGCGTTGATAAAAGAATGTATGGATAGGGGAGATCTTATGACGTTTGTTCTGAATGGAAAGGAAAGTGAAGGTGCAGATCAGGGAGATCCTATTTCCGAGACTTTATTCTTTTATCCCATAATAGGAATAATTTCAAAGCTTATTGAGAAAATATCAAAACAGTCTAACAATTCATGAGTATGTACAAAAAAATAATTTTTCTTTTGTTATTGAGTCTTTTCTCGAACTTTTATTGTGAGGCAAAGCCTGCCAACAAAAATGGTGCCCAGCAGGTCCAGACAAATAAGCATGGGGCTAGTGGGGGAAAGCCTGCCCACAATTATGTAGATAAAGATAGTTTCAGTATGGCCTGGAAGACAATTGTGATATTATCTTTGATTTTATCCTGTCTTTCATTTATTTATTCCCTTTCATTGTTTATTAAGAATAAAAGAAAGAATAAAGGCGAAAATCCACTTCCGTTTAAGTCCTTTTTCAGCACAAATCCAGATGGCTCTTCCAAGTCTTCGGGAAAAGAGTCTGTCGATTCTGATAAAAAAAGCAATTCGCCGCAAAATGATCAAAAAGGAGGTGTGAGGAATGAGAAAGGGGATGAAAAAAAAGGGCTTGTTCAAAATCAGTCCTCATCAAAACAAGAGAAGTCAGACCAGGCCGAATCTCCTGCTGACGCAGGGGCTATTGCGTCTTCTACAAATGAGTCTGTAAGCGAGAATACAGAAAAACAAGAAAAATCCGAAAGTACAAATAACCAAGGGCAAAATACAACTGAGACTGTTAATAAGCAGGAGGAATTTTATTTGAGGAAACCTGATAATAAAATCTTTGATGAGTTGTATGATTCTAATTCTGATTGCTACTATAAGGTTAAAATGAAGGACTCAAATAAAGCTGAATTTGAATTCCTTGAAAATAAAATCGAAGTGGCATCCTGTCGCCCAGAGGTATATAGCGGGGTTTGTACGGTGAAAGGCAATATGGTAGGTGCTAAGCACTGCCAAACAGAGGAAAAAGGTGTGATTGAGAAACAATCAGACGGAAAGTGGAAGGTGATAAAAAATCTGGTAATAAAAATAAATTGATTTATGATTATATTGATAATCCATTTTGTAATATTAATTCCTATTTTGTGCCTTATCATACGTAAGCAAAGTAAGGTGGCCAAGGAGAATAAGGAAAAAATGAAGCTGTTTTCCTCTATTTTTGCCGAGAAGGCGGGAGAACCGTTTCGTGGTGAGAATTATTTTTGTTCAGATCGGCATATTAATACGATTTTTCAGGGTGCCCCCATTCTGAAAAAGATAATAGGTTCAATCAATGGATATCTGGAGAACAATACGAATGCATCCCCCGATTTTTCCATATTAAAGGATATTGTAGATCGAAATTGTGATGAAACGGAAGATTCCATTCATACGTTGATGCCTATGCCTCTTTATTTCGGACTGGTAGGTACTATGTTGGGGGTTATTTTGGGTATCTTTATGCTGTTCATTTCTGGTGATTTGAACAATATGTTTATGGATAATGCTGGAGCATCGGTGGGGTATGGTATCATTGCATTGTTGATTGGAGTTGCAGGAGCAATGTTTTCCAGTGTTTATGGCATATATCGAACTGCGTCCAATTCTTATTTTTTCAAGGATTGTAAAATAGCAGAAAGTCAGGCAAAAAATGAATTTCTGACATGGTTGCAGATCCATCTGTTGCCTAAATTGAATGCAGATTTTACCAGCGAGATGACAAAAACGGCCAATCAGCTGAGCGAATTCAATAGAACTTTTGCTGAGAATGTGGAAAAATTGAATGATATTTTTAGAACCGTGGTTAATGTCAGTCATGACCAGGCTCTATCGATGCAGGCTTTGAACGAATTTGACTATAAAGGAATGACCAGGTCACTGAATAGTTCTTTAAAGGCTTTTGAAAAATGGGGTCCTCAATTTGACTCGTTGAGTGATGTATTGGAAGAAATGAGGAAACGTCAGGATGCTTTGACAGAAGCAGTATCTGAGGTTGATAGTAATTTAAGACATACGTTTGAATCTTTAAATGAAACAACTGATGACCAAGTCGGTAAATTGAAAGAAAAATTGGTGGGTCAGCAACTTGATTTTGGAAAGTTTTCAGAGAATCTGCAGGATGCTTATTATAAGAAAATGCAGGATATCGAGGATCTTTTTTGCAAAAAGGTGGAATCAGCAAATACATTTATGGATAACATAAACTTGCAAACGCAGGCGATGATGTCTTTATCAAAAGACATGAAAGAGCAATCAAAAGACTTGAGAGGGCAGATAGATTCTGTTGATAGATTGTCGAAATCTTTAACTGATTATGTTAAATCCCAATCATTTAGAAGTCGCCAATTATTAGATTCCAGAGGCTCAGCCCCGCAAAAGAGCAAAAATGAGTCTACGGTGCATGAAATTTCTAAATCCAAGATGACATCTTCAGAAAAACCGAATATGCAGTCTGATAAGAATGAAGAACCGAAAAAAAGTGTTATTTCCTTCTTTTCTTCTCTTTTTAAAAAGAAGGATGATAATGAGAAAAAATCCGAACCTTCAGAAACGAATCCAGATGGAACAATAAAAAAGAATGCGGAAGATGATAAAAAAGAATTAAAGTAATGAGTGAGAATAGAAAGGAGTCCTTCTTTTGGACCAGTTATTCCGACTTGATGACGAGTCTTTTTTTCGTTATGTTGGTCCTGTTTGTGTTGGCTATCGCTCTGATGCATCATAAGATGAGAGCAACGCAGCGCGAACTGGACAAGATACATCAGGTGGAGAATGCCACCCAAAACATCAATAAGGATTATTTTGAGTTCCGTCCGGAATTTGATAAGCATGTGCTGAAAATCCGTGTGCAGTTTCCTGTGGAATCGGCTGATATATCGGTGCTGCCGGATTATACGCGGGATAGTTTATTGCAAGCCGGAGAAATTATTGATAATTTTTTTAAAACCCAGAAAAAGGATAATCCCAATATCCAGTTCCAGTTGATAATTGAAGGTCAAGCCTCAAAAGATGATTATGATTCCTATTCGGCTTTTGACAAAAAATTGCAACGGAATGCGGCAAAGTACGATGAGGCAGATAAAATGACGGGAGTGCAGGTCTCCAAGAGTCTGTCTGACTATAATTATCAGTTGAGCTATGAGCGGGCCAAAGCATTGGCTCGATTCTGGTTGAATTCAAATGTCTTGAATGAGGTCGGCAATTATGATTTGCAGATAGTAGGCAGTGGTGACGGATTGATGGCAGCCACGGGTAATATGAGGGAAACGGATGAATTGAGCAATCAGCGTTTTCTGATTTGTATCATACCTAAGATTGGCAGTATAGAGAAAGGTGAATGATAGCCTTTCCCCTATTTTCATGAAAGGGGAGATTCCGATGTGTTCGGAGTCTCTCCTTTTCTTCATTTCCCGCCTCTTCCCACAATCAGGCAAACAGCCGCAATAATCAGGGACATGCCGAGGGCCATGCGCAACGTCATGGGCTCGCCCAGCACTAATGGGGAAGAGGAAAGAAATTTTTAATTTTACTTGTTAACTTTTCTTGCAATTCTTTGCATTCCAATCCTTCTTTTATAGAAAGACTTTTTGTGGTGTATTCAGCGATATTTCTAAAATTATGTAATTGTTCAAATAGTTCACCGACCGATTTCGCCTCTTTCCCATCTCTTATTCTATTGCAAATTTCAAACTTTAGTTTTTTATGTAAATCTTCATTTAAAGGATTTTGTTTGTCATAAGTAATGGGTTTCTCTTTTGAGTGCGCAAGAGCAAACATCATACGTTGCAAAATGGAATAGTAAAAAAACACAGCTGATGCGTCATATTCTTTGCGTCTAAACATTTCCAATGCCGCATTTAGAGAGTCTTCAGATCTGTTCAGCATGAGACTATGTTTTATCGTCGACTTATATTAAGAGTGGGTAATATAATTGTTTCTATTCCAGATAAGGATGTCAGTGTGGATATATAAGCCCGAATGTAAGGGAACAGAATGGCGGGTGCGTTTATTTTGAAAAATTTGTCTTGGAGTTCCTGGGTAATATCATTATCAAATTCGAAATAACCCTCAGCTTTAACCGAGATTGTTAATGTTTCATTCCCATTGGTTATGGTTGTAGCCAAATCCAATCTCATTTTATGTCCATCTATAATGGTTCCTGTTGATGTGTCGAATTTCACATTTATATGGGGATCCAATTGTTTATCCGTAGATATTTTAATGGAACTTTCTTTTATTTTATAATTGACAAAACGAAATTTTGCTGTTGACTCTGACATGGTGTGTTAGTATTTTAAGCTGCTAAAGAGAAATCCTCAGACTCTGATAATTCAATTCCGTTTTGGATGTTGTCGTTTTTTTGTGTCTGATAATCATAATAATCTGTCTTATTACGGGAATCGAATGAGATACTTTCAATCGAACTATCTGAAATCGAACTATCGAAAATAATATTTTCCATGTTATTTGTTCGGCATGGCTCGCTAATGAGCAAATCGCTGTCAGGAAAAGATGCCATGAAGTCATCCCATAATTGCGTTTCGGCCTTCTCATACTTTTTATTACCTCTTCTAATGCTTTCGGGGGCGACTTCAATTATATGGAATTCGGATTCTTTTTCATAAGCATATTTTATATGGATACCCTCAAATCTTTTACACCACTCTTTGATGTTATTTTTAATGAATTCTATCTCGTTATTCATATTCGTTGAATTTATGACAAAAGTTTTGCAATGTTTTCTACAAAACCGGAAGCTATTTTAAAATTATCCGATATGCTTTCTTGTGCTATTTCCTCAGTCGTATAATCGGCTTTTTTTCTCATTTGTTTCAGTTTCATAAATTCCACCATATAGTCGGGCGAAGATTGTTTCAATAGAGGGAAAACTGCTTTTTGAATAATATTATGAGAATCTTTTCCTTTTGTTTTCTTCTCTTGTTCGGAAAAGCTCATGACCTTTTTATTGTCCAATAAACATTTTGCTATTAAAAAAGCACCATAGTACGCTGGATGTACTGATGGAATAAAGAATCCATTATCCAACAAAATTTTAGCAGTCTCAATATTTCTTCTTGATTTATCTAAAAATGTTGACATGAATAATATTTTTGACATGTAAAGTTATTATTTTTTCTTTGAGTTCTCAAGTTTTTCGATATTATTTTTTTGAGGAAGAGATTCTCAATAGATTTTGTTCGGAGTCTCTCCTTTTCTTCATTTTCCGCCTTTTCCCACAATCAGACAAACAGCCGCAATGATCAGGGACATGCCGAGGGCCATGCGCAACGTCATGGGCTCACCCAGCACCGCTACACCCAGAATCACTGCGGTGAGAGGCTCCAAGGCACCCAAAATGGCGGTAGGGGTGCTGCCTATGAGGAGTACCGCTGCTGTGGTGCAGATGAATGACAGCACGGTGGGCAGAATGGCGATGCCTGCAATATTGAACCACATATAGCAGTGGCGGGGCAGTGTGAGGGTGGTGCATCCGCATGAGCAGACGGCATAGAGAGCCACACCCGACAGCAGGATGTAAAAGGTGAGTTTCAGGGTGGGGATGGTGCGCAGGGTGGAGTGGTTGACGTAGATTAGATAGATGGAGTAGCTGACGGCCGACAGCATCACCAGCAGAACGCCTGGCAGGCTGAGTGTGTCGCCGTTGCTGTTTCGGTAGAGCAGGGCAATGCCACCTACTGCCATGCTGATACACAGCAGGGTGAGCCAGCCGGCACGCTCGTGGTAGAGCACTGCCATCAGTATGGCCACCAGAATGGGATAGATGAAGAGCAGTGTGGAGGCGATGCCACCGCCCATATAGTTGTAGCTGGCAAACAACGCTAAGGAGGAGATTCCGACAATGATGCCGATGACGGTGACGGGTATCACCTCATGACGGCTGAGGCCGAAACTGTCGCCCCGTGCTTTCATCATCAGGGCCACAATAACCACCGCAGTGAGGTAGCGGAAAAACAGCACGCTCAGGGCATCCATTCCGTCGCGGTATAGAGGTATGGCAAAAATGGGATTGGTTCCGTAAGTGGCGGCGGCCACCGCAGCCAGCAGGTAGCCTTTGATTCGGGTGCTCATTGATGGTGACTGTCCAGAAATTCAATAGGCAGCATTACGGGTACATCGTTGTAGGGAAAATCCTTTTTGTTTCGGGTTAGCAGAATGTCTGCAGTCATCTTTTTGGCTGCCATATATTGTACGGCATCTTCAAAATCTTTGGCATGCAGTTTGATAGCTGCATCAATGGCTTTTTCTCCGATACTGGTTATGTTGACAATGCTTCGGAGCAAGATTAGAAATTGGTAGGCTTTTTCCATTCCGATTTTCTTGCGTAGAATGTAAACCACATTTACAAAGGACAGGTCCGTTGCATATAGCTGGATTTTGTTGTCTATTGCCAGCTGAAATATATTAGCGGCATCTGAAGAAAATGGTTCTCTGTCGGCAATGAAGTCAATAATGATATTCGTGTCAAGAAATACTTTCTGCATCGTCTGGGGTTTCATTCATTAAGTAATCCTCTTTCTCTTCTTTCCAGTCTTTGTTCAAATGGATAATACCTTTCCATTTTTTCAAGTCGTCAGCAGTTCCCGTATTTTCTTGTTTTTCATTTACAGCAGTTGTAATCAACGAACTGATGTAGTCAGAGATGCTTTGACTGGCTTCTTTGGCTTTTTGAGCTATTACCTCTTTTAAGGTAACGTCTATTTTTATTGTCAATTTTGTGTCCATAAATCAGTCCCTCCTTTTGCAAATATAATCACAAACTTACAAGAATGCGTTTTTGTGGCTTGTATTTTTCATTCTCCCTTCTTCCACACCTTGTCGCGGGCTTCGTAAATCCGTTGGATGATGTCGATTACTTTCAGACCTTCCAGCACATTGGTGCTGATGCTGCCGTGCTGCTTCAGCGTATCCACCACATTCTGTATCACATAGTGGTGGTTTTGAGCCGAGCCCTTGTAAGGGCCGTAATCGTTAGGCGGGTTGCAGGGGGCCAGTTCTGGCATGGTGTAGTCCTTGATGTCGCAGTAGGTCACCTCATTCATATACTGACCAGCCACCTTTACAGTACCGTTCTCGCCGATGATGGTGATGCTGCTCTCCAGATTCTTGTTCCATACGGAGGTGGAGTAGTTGATGCTGCCCATGCCCCCTTGCACAAAGTCGAATGACACGAAGCCGCTGTCCTCAAAGTCGGTGAGCTGCTGGTGCGAAAAGTCACGGAAGTTGCCCCGTATGTTGGTGATGTCGCCAAACAGCCAGTACATGATGTCGATGAAGTGCGAGAACTGGGTAAAGAGCGTGCCGCCGTCCAGCTGGGCGGTGCCGTGCCAGTTGCCCTTCTGGTAGTAGCGTTCGTCGCGGTTCCAGTAGCAGTTGAGCTGTACCATGTAAATCTTGCCCATCAAATGCCGGCTTACCACCTCCTTCAGCCAGACTGAGGGTGGAGAATACCTGTTCTGCATTACGCAAAACACGTGCTTGGACATTTCCAGCGATTTGAACACAATCTGTTCGGCATCAGTCTTGGTCAGAGCGATGGGTTTCTCCAGCACCACGTGGTGGCCCGCCTCCAGCGCCTTGATGGCATACTGAGCATGATAGCCGTTAGGGGTGCAGATGTTTACCACATCAATCGGCAGGCCCGATTTCAGCAAATCGTCAATGCTGCTGAAGAATGGTGTGTCTGTCTCAGCCAGTCCCAGCTGGTCCTGTGGCAGAATGTCGCATACAGCCACGAGGTTGGTCTCGGGGTTGCGTCTTATCATTTCGGCGTGTCGTTTGCCAATATGGCCTTGGCCGATAACTGCAAAGTTGATCATTTCTACAAAAATTGTTGAGTCAGTTGTCCGTTAGGTTAGTTTTTCTGTGGGACAGACAGACCCGTTTGTTTTTATCTGGTGCGTGTCACCGATTTACCTTCAATGTGGTATTGTTGTCCCGATTCGGGGCAAGTGGCGTTGCCATCGTTGTCAAAACTCAGTTTGCATCCGTATTCGCTCACCCACCCGGACTGGTGTGCGGGGTTACCCACCATCAGGGCATAAGGGGGAACATCCTTGGTTACCACAGCACCGGCTCCAATCAGAGCATACGGACCGATGCTGTGCCCGCATACAATAGTGGCGTTGGCGCCGATGCTCGCACCTTTGCCGATGGGGGTGGCGCGAAATTCGGATTTGCGGCTGACGAAACTGCGGGGGTTGACCACATTGGTGAATACCACCGAAGGACCGATGAATACATCATCGGCGCAGGTCACGCCCGTATATACTGATACGTTGTTCTGAATCTTAACTCTGTTGCCAATCGTTACCTGTGGAGATATGACCACATTCTGCCCGATGTTGCAATCCTCGCCAATATGGCATCCGCCCATGATATGGCAAAAGTGCCAGATGGTGGTACCGTGGCCTATCAGACACCCCTCGTCGATAAAGGAACTGGGATGAGCATAATATGTGGAAGTCTTGTCAGTCATGTTAATGTAAAAATAGTGATTTTACATTTATAAAGAAACGATTGAGTGAAAATATGCGGTAAAAAATAAAGACCCCGCTCGGAAGGAGCGGGGTCTTTTTGCTTGTTGACTTTGTGTTTACTTAGCCAAAGTGATAGCCTCAGAAGGGCAAACACTAGCGCAAGTACCGCACTCAGTGCACTCGTCAGGGTTGATTTTATAGATATCGCCCTCAGAGATTGCACCTACTGGACACTCGCCTGCGCAAGTACCGCAAGCAACACAATTATCACCAATTACGTAAGCCATAATGTTTATTTTATTTTGATTAGTTATGTTAGTGCAAATATATAAATTCCGTGGCATTAAAATAAAGCGGAAACGGCTTTTTTTAGCTATTTTAATAATTTTATAGCGTCATTAATTCTGTTGTTCTATCTTTATTCCTTTCAGATAGTTGATTATCTGTTTGCGATATTTCAGCAGCAAGGCCAACAGCACAAACATCAGGTATACCTCGGCCAGCCGGCAGGGCAGCGCTTTGCAAATGCCCACATAAGCCTTGGCAGTGGGGTGGAATGGACTGATGATGCTGACAACTCCGTCGCCAGTCGATAGGTCGGTTTCCATCAGTTTCTTCATGCGCATCAGTTGCTGTTTGTCGTTGTAGTACAAGTCGCGCTGTCCGCTTCTGATGGTGGTGCGGTCAGTCAGATACAAGTCGGAGTTTTTCTTGTTGAAGAATTCAATGCGTTGCAGGCTGTCCAGACGGTTCAAATCCAATTCGATAGCTTGCTCCTGTTCCATTAAGTTCTTGCGGTGTGTATTGTTGAGTGATTGCAGATACTGGTTCTGGTTGAAGTAGCTGGTTATCACCTTTTGCATGGCGGGGTACAGTCTGCGGTCTCTCAGTCCAATCGAAATTACAATCTTGTCTTTTTGGCGAGTGTTGAGCGTGTCACCAGCGTCATATTTCTGGTAATAGTCAACAAAGCTGGAAGAGGAGTCCTTGTTTGGGGCCACGAAGTAGTAGGTCTTGATGAACCCGATTTTTGTGGCTTGTTGAGTGTTGATGTTCAGCGCCTCGGCCAGACCTTCGGTATCTTTGTTTTTGATGAACTTGTTGAGTTGCTCTATTTGTTCGGAGTAGAGCGACAGATTGCCGCAGTTGAGTCTTAGTGTAAGGTCGCCGCGGTACATGGTGCGCGGGCCGCTTGTCTCATAAATGGCCCAGCCCAGCCCAAAGGCCATGCAAAGAATGAACAGCCATTTGTAGGAATAGGTGAGTCGCAGGGTGTTTCCCAGCGTCTTAGCAAGCCAGATGACTGCCCCTTTGACGGCACAGCTCATATTGTTTAGCAGGTCCAGCAAATCTATTTCCTGCTTGTTGTTTTCGTTCATTGTTTGGATTCGTTCTGAAGTTTATCGGGGTTGGCACTGCAAAAGTATAAAAATATTGAATAGGAATTGCTGTTTTACCTGCCCGTTTTGATTCTTTGTTTGTTTTGTTTGATGAAGTCGTTCCAGTTGTTGAATTTTTTTTCACCATTTATTTTGTGGGAAGTCTGAAAATAGTGGCAGAGCGCCACACCGATAGCATCGGTAGTATCAAGGTGTTCCGGCATCTCGTCCTCTTTCAGGTGCAGATATTGTTTCACCATGGCGGCCACTTGCTCTTTGGCGGCCATTCCATTGCCAGTGATGGCCTGCTTTATTTTCAGCGGAGCATATTCGGTGATGGGCAGTCCCTGTTCCAGCGCGGCAGCAATAGAAACTCCTTGGGCGCGACCGAGTTTCAGCATTGACTGCACGTTCTTGCCGAAGAATTGTGCCTCGATGGCAAATTCGGTGGGATGGAACTGTTTTATCACCTGGGTGGTGCGGTCAAAAATCTGTTTCAGCTTGTCGTAGGTGTCGGTGTCCTTTTTGATATCGAGCACCCCCATGCCCAGCAATTTCGGCAAGGTCTGGTGTATCAGCACCACACCATACCCCATATAGTTGGTGCCTGGGTCGATGCCCAGAATGATTCGGTCGGGCAGAGATTCTGTCGTTTTTGGCATGGTCATACAATCTCTTTCAGTACAGTTGAGAATCCCAATACTTTTTCGCCAAACATTTTTCTGATTTGCGAATCTTGTTCGGCGCGGAATTGGTGCCGCCAGTTGCGTATGTCGTCGGCAGAGTTGGCAACAAACTGCACCGAGTAGGTGGGTCCCTGTCCCTGCTCCACAATCACCCGATATATTTTGGGGCTGTGCAGCAGTCCGGTGGCCAGAGTTGCCGGCAACAGCACCTCGGTGACCCATTGCAGCCATTCCTTTTTCACGCTTTCGTCAACAGCGTAGGTTGTGTTCAGTATATACATAATATATTTAGGTGTCAGTTTTTTTAGTTGAATTCTTCGTTGATGCCTTGTGCCTGATGGCATAGCAGCACTTTTACACCGAATTTTTTTGCAATGTGTTCGGCCACATGTTGAGCGGAATACACGGAGCGGTGCTGTCCGCCAGTGCAGCCAAAACTGAACATCAGGCTGCTGAATCCCCGCTCAATATAGCGTTGCACATGGGCATCGGCCAGAGCGTACACATGATTCAGGAATGTCAGTATTTCGCCATCTTTCTCCAGAAAATCCTTTACGGGCTGGTCGCGTCCAGTCAGTTGTTTGTATTGTTCATATTTGCCAGGGTTGTGAACCCCGCGGCAGTCGAACACATATCCGCCTCCGTTACCGGAATCGTCAGCCGGTATTCCTTTTTTGTAGGAGAAACTGAAGACTTTCACTGTCAGTTTTCCTGTATCGTATTTTGAGGTGGCGAGGGGTTGCAATTCGGGCAGGGAGCACAGCCGTCCCAGCAGACTCTCCATGTATGGGTAAGGGTGGCACAGCCCTTTGCCGAGCAGTCCTTTCAGATTGTTGATGGCGAATGGAATGCTTGCCACGAAGTGGGGTTTCCGTTCAAACAGTCCACGATAGCCATAGGCTCCCAGTACCTGAATGGTACGGAACAGTACAAACAGTCCCAAAGTGTTGTCAAATGTCTTTCGGTCCATCTTGACATATTGTTGCAGGGCATCATAATAGGTGTCCACCAATCCCTCTTTAAGCGATTGTGGATAATTGGCTTTGGCCTGCCACACAAAAGAGGCCACATCGTAGAGGCAAGGACCGCGGCGGCCGCCCTGAAAATCGATGGCATAGGGCTCACCATTGTTTATCATGATGTTGCGTGACTGAAAATCGCGGTACATAAATCCCCAGGCGTTCTGGCTTACCCCCAGCAGGTTGTTGGCCATTTGCTCAAAATCATTCTCCAGCTTCGGTTCGGAGAAGTCAATCTTTACCGATTTCAGAAAACAGTATTTGAAGTAGTTGAGGTCCCACAATATGCTGCGTTGGTCAAACTCGGGAATGGGGTAGCAGATGCTGTAATCCATATCCTTGTCACCTTTAAACTGGATGGAGGGCAGCAACTTCATCACCTTGTTCAGCATGTTTTTTTCTGTCTCGCTGAAAGTTCCTGTCTCAATCCCGTTTTTCATGAAGGAAAACAGACTGGTGTCACCCAGGTCTTGCTGAAGGTAGCAGAGACAATCGTCCGATGTGCCATATACTTCGGGAACGGGCAGCCCCATGCTGTGCAGGTGCCTGCTGATGCTGACGAATGCAATATCCTCTTGCTCGTTTTCACCTTCCACACCTATATAGGAGTTTCCATTGTCTACCGCTGTCATGCGGTAATATTTGCGATTGGAGCCTTCGCCCTTCAGTAGGGTGGCGTTCCATTTTCCGTTTCGGTTTCCTTCTTTTTCCTGGCAAAGTTTTTCCAGAATCTCAGTATGTTCCATTCCGTCAAAATGCTTGATTTCAGACCCCGAATTTACTAATTTATCTTGTCTTATCCTAATCGATGATGTTTCAGACGGTACTTATCAGGCATAGAGGGAGTCCTGATTCATCTTTTTTTCTTTCCCATGTTCGTTTTTTTCCTTCCCGTTTGATATAAAACCGAAACATTATTAACTTTGTTTGCCTAAAAAGACACGTAAGAAACAAGCACAGAGATAATGATAAAAAAATTCGATTTCCTGATAATAGGTTCTGGTGTGGCCGGAATGAGTTATGCCCTGAAGGTGGCCCGGGCCCACAAAGGCAAAATAGCCATTATTTGCAAGTCTACCCTTGATGAGGCCAATACGGCGAAGGCGCAGGGCGGAATATCATCGGTGACCAATTTGGCGGTCGATAATTTTGACAAACATATTCAGGATACAATAGTGGCTGGTGACTACATCAGCGATTTGGCGGCTGTGAAGCAAGTGGTGTGCAATGCACCCGAACAAATCAGGGAATTGGTAAATTGGGGTGTCAATTTTGACAAGAAAGAGAACGGAGAGTTTGATTTGCACCGTGAGGGTGGCCACTCCGAATTCCGAATTCTGCACCATGCCGACGATACAGGAGCCGAGATTCAGAGAGGTCTGATGGCGGCCGTCCGCAGCAATCCTGATATCACCATTCTTGAAAATCATTTTGCGGTAGAAATCATCACACAGCACCATCTGGGAGTAGAGGTGACCCGCCGTACTCCCGATATTGAGTGCTATGGTGCCTACATACTAGATTGCCTTACGGGCAGGATAGATACCTATCTGTCGAAGGTGACACTGATGGCCACCGGTGGTACGGGTTCGGTATATGCCACCACCACCAATCCGAATGTAGCTACCGGCGACGGCATCGCGATGGTGTATAGGGCCAAGGGTACTGTGAAAGATATGGAATTTGTGCAATTCCATCCGACAGCGCTTTATCACCCAGGCGAGACGCATCCTGCCTATCTGATAACGGAGGCCATGCGTGGATTTGGCGGAATACTCCGTCTGCCTACGGGCGAGACTTTCATGGAGAAATATGACAAGCGTCTGAGTCTGGCTCCGCGTGACATTGTAGCACGGGCCATTGACAAGGAAATGAAAATTCATGGTCTTGACCATGTGTGTCTGGATGTGACGCATAAGGACCCGGAAGAAATAAAGCATGGATTTCCGAATATATATGCCAAGTGCCTGAGTATAGGCATTGATATTACCAAGGAATATATACCAGTGGCGCCATGTGCCCACTATATGTGCGGAGGCATCAAAGTGGATGTGAATGCCTGCTCCAGCATCAGACGCCTATATGCGGTGGGTGAGTGCTCGTGCACGGGTCTGCATGGTGGCAACCGCCTGGCCAGCAACTCACTGATAGAGGCCGTGGTATATGCTGATGCAGCAGCCAAACACAGTCTGTCGGTGGTTGATGAATATGCCTTCAACGATAATGTGCCAGAGTGGAATGATGAGGGAACTCTCACCAATGAGGAAAAAGTGCTGATAGCCCAGGATGTGAAGGAAGTGGGCCAGATAATGAGCAACTATGTGGGCATTGTGCGCAGCGACCTCCGACTGAAACGTGCCTGGGACCGTCTGGACCTGCTTTATGAGGAGACGGAACAGCTGTTTAAGCGGGTAAAGGCAAGCCGCAGCATCTGTGAACTCCGCAACATGATAAATGTGGGCTACCTGATTACACGGCAGGCCATGGACCGCAAGGAAAGCCGAGGACTGCACTATACCATTGACTATCCCAAGCGTGATGACCGCAATAATCTGTATGAGGTGAAAGACTATACCAAGTGACAGCTGGCCGATAGATAAACGGAGGCTGCCTTTTCCTATCAGGAAGGGGCAGCCTCTTTTTTTGCGTGTTACTTAAATTTTGCGGTTTTATACTTATATTGGTATATAAAATAAAGGGAGGAAAACATTATGAAAAAGACAAGATCGTATAAAGATACCCGTGAATATTTTGACGAGTATCAAAACCAGTGGGATAGAGCGCAGCAATGCTGTAACGAGTTCCGCTCTCCTATATATCGCGAGAATGCCAAGTTTGCCATTCCTGATGGTGCGATTCCGTATATTTTTGTCTGTGACTTTATGTCAGGCCGGTATGATGTGCGGTTGTGCGACAGTTTCGATGACTTTTATACCAACAAGTCGCTGGAGTCCTATCCTGTGCTGGTGCATTACAAGACATTCTCCGATTTTTTTGATGACGGATGGCGTATAGGCTAAGGGGAAACAGTGACCTATTGATTAAAATGAACCATGGCCCAAATGAGCCGTGGTTCATTTTTGTTTAAACAAATAGTAGATTCTCCGTATGTAAATTTTATTCGTAATTTCATTTATTGTGATTTTATGCGATTTTTTTTGTTAAATTTGCGTGATATATATTGATTTACAAGTCATGGCAAGGACACAGAAGACGGAATACCTGAATATAGAGGAGGTGTCTGACATCTGGAAGATGTTGACACCTGAGCAAATGGATTACTTGAAGAGTAATTACCTTGTTCAGAACTACAAGAAAAATGAGGTTATCTATTGTGAGGGCGAGACTCCCACTCACGTTTTTTGTGTGATAAAGGGCAAGGTGAAGATATACAAGTCGGGAGTGGGTGGCCGCAACCAGATAGTAAGAATGGTCAAGCCCTTTGAGATGCTGGCCTACCGTGCCATGTTCGCGGGTGAGGATTTTGTGACTGCCGCCTGTGCATTTGAGCCCACCCTTATTTATGCCATACCCAAGGAGGTGATAGAAAAACTCATATTTGACAACAAAAATCTGGCGTGGTATTTTATTCAGGCCTTGGCCACTGACCTTGGTATTGCAGACTCGCGAGCAGTGAGCCTTACTCAGAAACATATACGAGGCCGTCTTGCCGAGTCCCTTCTTTTTCTCAAGGACAGCTATGGAGTTGAAGCCGATGGTGCCACCATCAGCATCTATCTCTCCCGAGAAGATCTTGCCAGTCTTTCCAATATGACCACCTCCAATGCCATCCGTACCCTTTCCACGTTTGTAACCGAAAAAATTATTACCATGGATGGCCGAAAGATAAAGCTGATTGATGAGGAACGCCTCCGGAAAATCAGCAAGATTGGCTAACTTTTCTCATTTGCATGGAGATTACTGACTTATTATTGAAATTTGAGCATCATGCCCAATTGAAAAAACTGGATGCATGGTTCGCCTCTTCTTCGTCTAATCGTATTTGGATTAAAGGGTTGGCAGGTTCGTTCAAGTCGGTCCTTTTTTCTACCTTTTTTGCATCTCATCGCCAGAGTTTTCTGTTCGTGCTGAACGATATGGAATCGGCCGCCTATTTTTATCATGATTTGGTGCAGATAACGGGTGGTGCTGATGTGTTGTTTTTCCCTTCTTCGTATAAGCGGGCCATGAAGTATGGCGAGAAAGATTCAGCCAACGAAGTGATGCGTAATGAAACGCTTGATTCCATTCAGCATTCCGAATCGCCATTGATGGTGGTTACCTATCCAGAATCTGTTTTTGAAAGGGTCATTTCATCTGCCGACCTGAATGCAAAGTCACTCTCCCTCAAAACCTCACAGAAAATAAAGATATCGGCTGTGACCTATATTCTTCATGACTTCGGCTTTGAAAAGGTCGATTTCGTATCACAGCCAGGTGAATATGCAGTGCGAGGCAGTGTTCTCGATATTTTTTCGTATGCCAATGAATATCCCTTCCGTCTTGACTTTTTTGGTGATGAAATAGATTCCATCCGTACCTTTGATGTGGAAAGTCAACTCTCCAAGGATAAGAAGGAGCGGATATCTGTAGTGTCAGATGTCAATGGCAAGGATAGTGCCGCCGTCTCGCTTTTCGATTTTATACCTAAGGATATGGCGCTTGCCTTTTCTGATTTTGACTTTACCCTTGACCGTATGCGCCAGCTGGAGGAGGAAAATGAAGGGATTGACAATGTGCTGAAATCTGCCGATTTTCAATCGCAAACGGAAGAATTCAGGCTGATAGAGTTTGGCCTGCACAATCATTTCCGTCAATCGGCCGTCCTTTCATTTTCGGCTCAACCGCAGCCAATCTTTCATAAGAATTTTGATCTGGTCATTTCCAACTTCATACAAATGAAGGAAAATGGCTATGAGGTGTTTGTGATGACGGACAACACCCATCAGACCGACCGCCTCCAAGCCATTATTGATGACAAGAATCAGGCAGCCCCTTTTGTTCCCGTATCGAAAACGCTGCATGAGGGATTTGTTGATGATGAATTGCATCTATGTTGCTACACTGACCATCAGATATTTGACCGTTTCCACAAGTATAGTCTGACTTCCGACAGAGTCCGCCAGGGTAAAGCCGCACTCAGTATGAAAGCGCTCCGCGAATTGCAAGTAGGCGATTATGTGGTGCATATAGATTTTGGCATCGGCCGTTTTGGCGGACTGCTGACGATGGACATCAATGGCAAGAAACAGGAAGTCATAAAACTGATATATCGCGATGATGACCTTGTGTTTATCAGTATCCATTCTCTGCACAAAATCTCGAAATTCCGTTCCAAAGATGGAGAGGAACCCAAGATAAACAAACTGGGAACAGGCACATGGCAAGCCCTGAAAGACCGGACCAAAAAGAAAGTCAAGGACATTGCCCGTGACCTTATAGCCCTCTATGCGCGCCGTAGAGACGAGAAAGGCTTTGCCTATTCGCCCGACAGCTATATGCAGCAGGAACTGGAATCTTCTTTCATTTATGAGGATACGCCAGACCAGCTGAAAGCGACTACCGATGTCAAGCGTGATATGGAGGAAGATGAACCGATGGACCGTCTGATTTGTGGCGATGTGGGTTTTGGCAAGACTGAAATCGCCATCCGAGCCGCTTTCAAGGCTGTAGCCGATAACAAACAGGTGGCGGTGCTGGTACCTACCACGGTGCTTGCTTTCCAGCATTTCCAGACGTTCACCGAGCGACTCAAAAATTTCCCGTGCCGAGTCGATTATCTTAGCCGTACGCGGACAGTCAAGGATGCACATTCCGTGATAAAGGATTTGGCGGCAGGCAACATAGACATCATTATAGGAACACATAAACTGATAGGCAAGACTGTTAAATTCAAGGATTTAGGATTGCTCATTATTGATGAGGAACAGAAATTCGGAGTGTCGGTGAAAGAGAAAATCCGCCAGATGAAGGTGAATGTGGATACGCTCACCATGACGGCAACCCCTATACCCCGGACTTTGCAATTCTCGTTGCTTGGAGCCCGTGATATGTCTATTATCAGCACACCTCCCCCTAACCGTTATCCGGTTCAGACGGAATTGTGCGTGTTTAACGAGGAGGTTATCAGAGATGCCATAAAGTTTGAACTGGACCGCAACGGACAAGTGTTTTTTGTGAACAACCGCATCCAAAATCTTCAGGCACTCAAGGAACTTATCAATCGGCTTGTGCCAGAGGCCCGTGTCGTTATTGGACATGGCCAGATGCCAGGAGAGCAGCTGGAACGGGTGATTCTTGATTTCCTTAATTACGATTACGATGTGTTGCTCTCGACCACCATCATAGAGTCGGGTATTGACATTTCAAATTGCAACACAATCATCATCAATGATGCACAAAATTATGGGTTGAGTGATTTGCATCAGTTGCGAGGCCGCGTGGGGCGCAGCAACCGCAGAGCTTTCTGCTACTTGTTATCGCCGCCTTTATCGTCAATGTCTGATGAGTCGCGTCGCCGTCTGGAGACGATAGAGTCATTCTCACAACTGGGTAGCGGATTTAATATTGCCATGCAGGATTTGGACATACGTGGGGCTGGCAATTTGCTGGGTGCAGAGCAGAGTGGGTTTATTGCGGACTTGGGTTATGAGACGTATCACAAAATACTGAATGAGGCGGTTGATGAATTAAAAGAAAATGAGTTTTCGGACTTGTATGCGGAAGAGGAAAAAGAAAAACTGGAACAAAAGACCTTTGTCACCGATTGCCAGATGGAGACAGATATGGAACTGATGTTCCCCGCCGAATATATATCGAACGTTGCAGAGCGAATGTCGCTGTATCGAGAGCTTGACTCAGTGCAGGATGAGGCCGCCCTCGAACAGTTTGAGAATAATCTGACAGACCGTTTTGGTGCCCTGCCCGAACAAGCTCAGAATCTGTTGCAACTGGTACGTCTGCGCTGGCAGGCCATTGCTCTTGGTTTTGAAAAAGTGGTGCTCAAAAACAATCATATGACTGGATTTTTCATTGCTTCCGACAGTTCCCCATATTTCCAGTCCAAGTCTTTTGGCCTCATTCTGGAATATCTGGAACACAATGCATTCCGCTGTCAGTTCAAACAGCATACCGACAAGAAAGCCATTGTATTCAGTGATATACCGTCTATTCAGTCCGCTATGGATGTATTCACCTCTATATTGCAAAAGAAAGAGGCTGCGCTTTGATTGTTTTTAGCAGAAAAAAGTCGTCAAAATCAGAAAGGATAGGTTTTGAACTCTTCAGCCAATAGTGTATTGGCGAAGATGGATTTGGCCTCGAGCAGCAGGGGCTGATAGTCGGCATATCTAGCTGAGAAATGTCCTATAATCAATTTCTTTACTTCGGCCTTTTTTGCAATTTCAGCGGCTTGTGCAGCTGTTGAATGCTGCGTTATTTTAGCCCTATCTGCAGCATTGCTTAAAAATGTTGCTTCATGATATAGGCAATCAACTCCTTGTATATAAGGTATCACTTTTTCGTTATAGGCAGTATCGCTGCAGTAGGCATATCTTTTAGGTGGAGCGGCTGCTATGGTGAGTTGGGCGTTTGGTATCACAAATCCATTCTCCGTTATGAAATCGGCGCCGTTTTTTATTTCCATATATTTGCTGAGTGGCACCCTGTAGAAGTCGGCTTTCTGTTTGTTGAGGTGTGCCAGAGATGGTTTCTCCTCAATTAGGAACCCGGAAGATGGTATGGTATGTTTCAATGGGAATGTTGTTACTCTGAGGGTCCGGTCTTCGTAAATTACACTGCTTTGAAAAGGGCTGAATGTGTTGAATATGATAGGATAGCCCATATCACCGCCGAAAAAGTTGATTTGAGTTTGCATGAAGGTTTGTAACTCGGGATGGCAATATATGTTAAGTGCGCATCTTCGGCCCATCATGGACAATGTGGACAGCAGTCCTATCAACCCGAAACAGTGGTCGCCATGTACGTGCGAAATGAAGATATGATTAAGACGGGACAGATGTGTCTGTTGTTTTCTAATGCTGATTTGGGTCCCCTCACCACAGTCAATCAGCAGCAGTTTCTCATGAGCTTCTAAAATCTGGGCAGACTGATTGGCAGTGGGGGTGGGCATGGCAGATCCTCTGCCCAATATGGTTAATTTGAATGTTTCCATTTCGCTTTTCCTGCTATTTCTGATTGTAAAAATACGGATTTCTGGTCTTTCTCGCAATCCGTATGTGACATATTCGTTATTCCCATGGAATTTTGTTTTTGCAAAAAACGCTGATAGGGTGTTATTATATTCTGTTCGTTGAAAATGAGTTGCATTCCACAATTTTTTCGTTTTTCTAATATGGATATTGAAAAAAATATTGTAATTTTGCGGAGATTTTCACAAAATATAATGTCTAACGACTAATTATTAATTTTTTACACATTTTATTAAATGAGCGAATTAACAAAAAAGGTACAGCCAGTTGATAATTTTGACTGGGACACCTTCGAGAATGGTGATGTTGAGGCAACCAGCCACGAGGAGCTGGAGAAAAAGTATGATGACACTCTCAGTGCACTGAAAGACAACGAGGTTGTTGAGGGCACGGTCATCTCAATGAACAAGAGAGAGGTCGTAGTCAATGTTGGCTACAAATCAGACGGTATCATTTCTACTAATGAGTTCCGTTACAATCCCGATTTGAAAGTCGGTGACAAAGTTGAATGCTATATTGAAAGTCAGGAAGACAAGAAAGGTCAGTTGATTCTTTCTCACAAGAAGGCTCGTATGGCTCGCTCTTGGCAGCGTGTCAACGACGCCCTTGAGAAGGACGAGGTATTCAAGGGCTTCATCAAGTGCCGCACTAAGGGTGGTATGATTGTTGACGCCTTCGGTATCGAGGCATTCTTGCCAGGTTCGCAGATTGACGTTAAGCCTATCCGCGACTATGATATGTTTGTTGGTAAGACAATGGAATTCAAGGTTGTTAAAATCAACCAGGAGTTCAAGAATGTTGTCGTATCACACAAGGCTCTTATCGAGGCTGAACTCGAGGCACAGAAGAAGGAGATTATCTCTCACTTGGAGAAGGGCCAGATTCTGGAAGGAACAGTCAAGAATATCACTTCTTATGGAGTGTTCGTCGATTTGGGTGGCGTAGATGGTTTGATCCATATCACAGACCTCTCTTGGGGTCGTGTCGCACATCCTGAAGAGGTTGTTCATCTGGATGAGAAAATCAGTGTCGTTATCCTTAATTTTGATGACGAGAAGAAACGTATCGCTTTGGGTCTGAAACAGTTGACTCCTCATCCTTGGGATGCACTTGATCCTAATTTGAAGGTTGGTGACAAGATAAAGGGCAAGGTTGTCGTTATGGCTGATTATGGCGCATTCGTTGAAATAGCTCCAGGTGTTGAGGGCTTGATTCATGTTTCAGAGATGTCTTGGTCACAGCACCTGCGCAGCGCTCAGGAATTCCTGAAGGTTGGCGATGAGGTTGAGGCTGTCATTTTGACTCTTGACCGTGATGACCGCAAGATGTCATTGGGTATCAAGCAGCTCAAGCCAGATCCATGGGAGAATATCGAGACCAAATATGCAGTAGGTTCACAGCATTCAGCCAAGGTTCGCAACTTCACCACATTCGGTGTGTTTGTTGAATTGGAAGAGGGTGTGGATGGCCTGATTCATATTTCAGACCTCTCTTGGACCAAGAAGTTCAAACATCCATCTGAATTCACTCAGATTGGTGCAGATATTGATGTTGTAGTTCTTGAGATAGATAAGGACAACCGCCGTCTGAGCTTGGGTCACAAGCAGTTGGAGGAGAACCCATGGAACTCACTTGAGGATTCATTTGCTGAGGGTTCTATCCAGGAAGGTACCATCACTGAAATCAAGGACAAGGGTGCTGTAGTGGCATTGCCTAACGATATGGAGGGATTCGCTTATACCAAGCAGATGGCCAAGGAAGATGGCTCAATGCCTAAGGTAGGTGAGAAACTTCAGTTCAAGGTGCTTGAGTTCAACAAGGAAAATCATCACATCAGCTTGTCACACTCACGTGTATGGGAAGATGAGAAGAATGGTGTTTCTGCTGCTCCTAAGAAGAAGGCTGCTGCCAAGAAGACAGAGGCTACTCCAATCGAGAAGACAACCCTTGGTGATATCGAAGCTCTGGCAGCTCTTAAAGATCAGCTCTCAAAGGGAGATAAATAATATTTTGAGGGTAACATTCACTTTTTTCGATGTTATAGAACATACATATCAATAAATTGTATATCTTTGCCTCGAAATTGTTTAGAATTTAATTTTAATTATTGTTGAATATATGAAAAGAAGATTATTAGGTCTGTTCGTTGCATCTGCCTTAGTTGGCAATGCATTCGCCCAGGAAGAGGCTACTGCTAGCACTGAGGCTACAAATGCTGAAACTGCCAGTGATACTGCCAGCTCTTCTAAAGGCTTGGTTCATTGGTCTCTGCGTGCTCAGGGTGGTGTTAACATTCTGACAAACGCTAACTCTAACGATAGAAGTTGGGGTCCTAACAGCGATTACAATCCACAGGCTGGTGGTGAGATTGAATATACATTCAATCCATTGTGGGGTCTTGGTTTGGATTATATGTGGGTAAGAAACAACCAGAGCACTTATGACAACTACGTTCATGAGGCATCTTTGTTCGCTTCTGCCAATCTTTCAAACATCTTGGCTAAGTATCGTTCTGCAGGATGGCAGAAGTTCAGCGTTTATGCTAATGGTGGTGCAGGTGTAGGCTATTATAACTACTCAAACTGCCCATCAGTTGCAGACAAGGACGACTGGTCTTCTCCATTTGTATGGGGCGGTTTGAACTTTGAGTACAATGTATGCAAGTGGATTGCCATTGGCATTGATGGCCAAGGCCGCAAATTCACTAACTCAGACTTCCATCCTAATACACAGGGTACATCTTGGCAGTTCATGGCCAATCTGGGCATCCGTGTTAAGTTTGGTGGCGAGAACAATGTACGCAACATCGCTCTTGTTGACTACGAGCCAAAGGTTGAAGTTCCAGATTTGACTCCAATCCTGGATGAGCAGAAGCGTCAGGCTGCCGAAATGACTTCTCGTCTTGAGGATCAGATCGTTAACCAGAACGTTGCTATCAAGAAACTTCAGGATCAGCTGAATGCTACTCAGGATTCTCTGAACAAGCACATCCGCGATTCTAAGCCAGCTGTTCGTTACACTCCTACCAAGGAAGAGGATGAGATCATCAAGACCGCATTCACTCAGTTGGAATTCGAGTCTAACAAGGCTATCATCAAGCAGTCTTCTTACTCTTCTCTTGACGGTCTTGCTCAGTTGTTGAAGTCTCACTCTGAGTGGTCTGTAATCCTGAAGGGTTATACTGACAACTCTGGCCGTGCTGCTAAGAACCTGCAGCTTTCAAAGGACCGTGCAGCTGCTGTAAAGGCATACTTGGTTAACAAGGGTGTCGCTGCATCTCATGTACAGTCTTTCGGTTACGGAAGTGCTAACCCTCTGGCTTCTAACACTACTCTTGCAGGTCGTGCTAAGAACCGTCGTGTTGAGATTGAACTTTACTCTAAGTAAATTGTTCTGAAGTCATAAAACTTCAATATATGGGGCTGCACCTTTAGGTGCAGCCCTTTTTGTTTTTATCATTTCTGCTTGTTTTTTCTTCCAGTCCGTTACTCTTTTTTCTCTTTTCCTTTCTCTTTTCGCATACCTTTCTCTCTGTGTATGATAAAAAATGTATTTCTGAGGCTTTTTTTACCAATATTGTTTATTTTTGCATATTCATTTATGATTGGGGAATTTATCCCCAAGTTGTTTAATAATAATATTCATTTACAATGGAAATTCGTAGAACTAAAATTGTCGATGCAGTCAAATTGACTACTTATGGCGAAGATGTGAATGTCAAAGGTTGGGTACGTACCAAGAGAGGTAACAAAAATGTAAGTTTCATCGCTTTGAACGACGGTTCTACCATCAATAATATTCAGATTGTTGCTGATTCGTCCAAATTTGATGAGGACCTTCTAAAGGATGTGACAACAGGTGCTTGTCTTAGTGTTGTCGGAAAATTGGTAAAGTCGCTTGGCGCAGGTCAAGCCGTAGAGATTCAGGCAGATTCCATTGTCATATATGGAAAGGCAGACCCGTTGACCTATCCATTGCAGAAGAAAGGACATTCCTTTGAATATCTTCGGGAAATAGCCCATCTTCGTCTGCGTACCAATACATTTGGTGCTGTGTTCCGTATTCGTCACAATATGGCCATAGCTATTCATAAGTTTTTCCATGAGAAGGGTTTTGTTTATTTCAACACACCTTTGATTACCGCTTCAGACTGTGAAGGAGCCGGAGAAATGTTCCAGGTTACTACTAAAAACCTGTATGATTTGAAGAAAGACGAGGAAGGTCATATCACCTATGGAGATGATTTCTTTGGCAAAATGACCAGTCTTACGGTTTCGGGCCAGCTGGAGGGTGAACTTGGAGCTACAGCTCTTGGGGCCATCTATACTTTTGGTCCTACATTCCGCGCCGAAAATTCCAATACCCCTCGCCATTTGGCAGAGTTCTGGATGATAGAGCCGGAAGTTGCTTTCGCAGATATCAATGACAATATGGACCTTGCCGAAGAGTTTATCAAGTATTGTGTAAAGTGGGCACTGGATAACTGTCAGGATGATCTTGCGTTCCTCAACAAAATGATAGACAATACACTCATTGAACGTCTTAAAGGAGTGCTGGATGGTCCGTTTGTCCGTCTGCCTTATACCGAAGGAATAAAGATATTGGAGGACGCAGTGGCCAAGGGCCATAAGTTCGAGTTCCCTGTATTCTGGGGTTGTGATTTGGCCTCTGAACATGAGCGTTTCCTTGTTGAACAGCATTTCAAAAAGCCTGTTATTCTGACTGATTATCCTAAGGAAATAAAGGCCTTCTATATGAAGCAGAACGAAGACGGAAAGACCGTACGTGCCATGGATGTCCTCTTCCCTAATATCGGTGAGATTATCGGCGGCTCAGAGCGTGAGGAAAGTTATGAGAAACTGATGGCAAGCATCAATGAACGCAATATACCGATGAAGGATATGTGGTGGTATCTTGATACCCGTAAATATGGATCTTGTCCTCACTCAGGTTTCGGTCTTGGTTTTGAGCGCTTGTTGCTTTTCGTTACGGGTATGCAGAATATTCGTGACGTCATTCCGTTCCCACGCTCTCCTAAGTCTGCTGATTTCTGATTGTTTAAGGAAAAACCGGAATCAAAACATAATTGGCCGCTGCCACTTTTTTTCAAAAAGGTGTTTTGCGGCCTTTTTATTTGTTCATCCTTTCGGCTTTCTATATTTTTGTACCAAATTTATAAAAAATAGAACACATGAAAAGGTTTTTTGCATTGGCTTGCTGCTCCGTTCTTTCTGTTATGGCAGTAAATGCCTATGATTATTCTTCCTATTCAGCCAATTTCTCCTCATCGGATTATCGTACCGCCCTGAATATGGGTCTGAAGTTTTTTGGAGGACAACGTTGCGGAGATACTCACAACTGGATGCTGGAGAACAATCCAAATGTGACCAAGAAATATTGTCACATGAAAGATGGCCAGGGCTCGGTCAATGGTGGAGCCAACGGGAGTTATGACCTTACCGGCGGTTGGCACGATTGTGGCGACCACATCAAGGTGGCTACAACTATGGGGTATGCTGCTGTTTCCCTTTTGGCGGCTTATGATATTTGGCCAACAGCCTTTCAGGATAATTATGACGAGGCCTATGGTGCTGCAAATGGAATACCAGATGTGCTTGATGAGGCAAAGGTAGCTACCGACTATTTTATCAAATCATTTCCCGACGCTTCTACTTTCGTTTATTATGTGGGTAATTCGAGTGACCACCGCAACTGGGTGACTTCTTCCTATCAGTCGGATATGGGAGTGGCAGAGGGCGGTGACCCGCGTCCCATCTCCACAACAACCTCTACTGGTGGCCCACAGGCGGCCAATTATTGTTCGGCCCTTGCTCTGATGGCGATGCACTATCCTGATGCAGCCTATTGTGCAAAATGCAAGGCCTCTGCACTGGTGGCATATAACTATGCCAAGAATTACAAATCGGTGCAGCAGGGTATTCCTGAATTTTACTCGTCACCTAATTCGGAGTGGACTGATGAATTGAGTTTGGCAGCCATCCTAATGTATCGTCTTACTGGAGACGATACCTACAAGACGGAGGCTTTGTCTTATTTGCAGAACAAATGGGAATCCAATTCCCCATTAGCTTGGGATACGGAGGCGGACTATGCCTATTATTATATAACCAAGGCCGCGCCAACTGCGAATAATGGTTCGGGTGGTTATTTCTACGATTTTTTGCGTAAAAATGTGTATGTCCTGCATATTCCTGCCGGAACCAGTGATGCTAATGGCTTCCCATACTACAAGAGTACATGGGGAACCAACAAACTGGCTTGTGGCGGTGCTGTGGCGGCAGCTCTCTATTGCAAACTGGTGAAGGATGGGGTTATTACAACGTCCTATGACACGACGTTAGCTCACAATTTTAACCAGCGTATAGTAGATTATATGTTGGGAAATAATGAGTTCGGTCATACTTTCATTCATGGGTTCAAGGGAGACATGACTTTCCGTATACATCATCGCAATGCGATGGGGCGTAACGATAATCCCCCTTCGGCAACTAAAAACTCTTGTGATTTCATGTTTGCCAGTGGAGGTCTGATTGGTGGCCCTAGCGCAACAGGTGTGTTCCATAATGTGGTGGAAGATAATAGTGGCTCATTTACCTATACAGAGGGCGGTTGCGACTATAATGGACCTTTCGTTGCTGCCATTGCCAGCATAGTTGCTCAAGACGACCCCGTGTCGAATGGCGTCAGGACGGTCAGAAATTCCTTGTTTAATGTTTATCCGACGGCATTTGACGATTATATCATAGTCGACCCTGTGGAGGTTGATTATAATGGAGATGCTGTTGCAGACCTTATTTCCATTACGGGGCAATCTGTTCTTTCTGCTCGTGTTGATGGTTACAAATCCACCATACTTTACACATCCTCGCTGCCTCGTGGCATTTATTTGTTGAAAGTATCATCCAGTGAAGGTTGTAAAACTTATAAGGTAGTTAAATATTAATATCTGAACTCCCTATAAAATAAGGACGTTCTGTTGTGGAACGCCCTTTTTTATTCTGTTTTTCCACATCAATTATCCTATTATATGATTGAAATTATTCCTGCCATAGATATTATAGATGGCAAATGCGTCCGACTTTCGCAGGGCGATTATGATAAAAAGAAAGTATATAATGAAAATCCGGCTGATGTCGCCATGCAATTCCAGGATGCTGGTATCCGTCGGCTTCATGTAGTTGATCTTGACGGAGCCAAGGCAAAGCACATAGTCAATTATAAGACGCTGGAACGGATAGCCACCTCCACTTCTCTTGTTATTGATTTCGGAGGTGGATTGAAGTCTGATGACGACCTTCGCATTGCTTTTGATTGTGGGGCTGCCATGGTTACGGGTGGCAGCATTGCTGTTAAAAATCCGTCGGTGTTCCTCTCTTGGATTTCTAAATTTGGAGCAGACCGCATTATACTTGGAGCCGATGTCAAGGAAGAAAAAATATCGGTGAGCGGCTGGCAAGAAACCACCGCACAAGACCTGCTTCCATTTGTCGAGGGTTTCCACCAAAAAGGTATCTCAAAAGTGGTATGTACCGACATCAGCAAGGATGGAATGTTGCAAGGCCCCTCGATAGATCTTTACAAAAAAGTATTGGCAAAGATTCCCGATTTGTATCTCATTGCCAGTGGCGGCGTCAGTTCTATGGCAGACATAGAAGCCTTGCAGGACGCTAATGTTCCAGCAGTCATTACAGGCAAGGCCATTTATGAAGGCAAGATAAAAATGAGTGATATATCTGCTTTTATTGGATAAAATTGTAACTTTGTATCTAATGGGCAGAAGGCATAGGCCTTTGTCTTCACTTTTTTCATTCAAACAGTTTTTTTATGAATCTGAATTTGGATTTTGATAAAATGGGCGGCCTGGTGCCCGCCATCATTCAAGATGAGATTACCCGCAATGTGCTGATGCTTGGCTTTATGAACAAGGAGTCGCTGCAGAAGACACTTGATACGGGCAAGGTCACCTTTTATAGTCGTTCGCGCAAGTGCTTATGGACAAAAGGTGAAACTAGCGGAAACTATCTTAATCTGGTTTCGATAAAAGCCGATTGTGATGATGATACGCTTTTGGTACGGGTTCACCCAGTCGGACCGGTCTGCCATAAGGGTACAGACACCTGCTGGGCAGAGACAAATGAGGCGGATATCAATTTCCTTTCCTACTTGCAGAATTTCATTGAGAAAAGAAAGACAGAACGTCCCGCCAATTCCTATACAACAGAATTGTTTGAAGCCGGAGTCAACCGTATGGCTCAGATGGTGGGGGAGGAAGGCGTCAGCACTGTTATCAAGGCCACTCATGGTACCAATGAGGAACTGATAGGCGAGTCGGCTGACCTCATCTATCATCTTATGGTGTTGCTCTCGTCAAAGAATCTCCGTATTGAAGATGTTGTAGACGAATTGCATAAACGCCATCATTCTGATAAATAACATTCTGCTTATGGAATCTGTCGATAATAATATCACCCTGATTGATTTTCATGCGGCCAATATCAGCTACAACCAGCTGACAGTGCTGCATGATGTTAATTTCAAGGTCAACAAGGGGGAGTTTGTTTATCTTGTGGGCCGTGTCGGCAGTGGCAAGTCGTCTCTGTTAAAGTCTCTTTATGCTGATGCTATCATCACCGAAGGGCAAGCCCGCATTTTGGAATATGATCTTACCACCATAGATGATGATGAGGTTCCTTATTTACGGCGTAAGCTAGGTATTGTTTTTCAGGACTTCAAACTGCTGACAGACCGAAATGTCCATGATAATCTGGAGTTTGTGCTTCGTGCCACCGATATGAAAGATAAAACTCAGATAGAAAGCAGGATAGATGAAGTGCTGCGTACAGTCAATATGAGCAACAAAGGATACAAGATGCCGTTTGAACTATCAGGAGGCGAACAGCAGCGCATAGTGGTGGCTCGCGCTTTGCTCAATAATCCATGTATCCTTCTGGCCGATGAACCTACCGGAAATCTTGATGCCCATACGGGCGAGGATTTGATGCGACTGGTTTACGGGGTTGCGCAGAATGGAACCTCCGTCATAATGGCTACCCACAATATGAGGTGGATCAACATGTTTCCAGGACGTGTGTTCCATTGTGAGGATGGGCATATGGATGAGATTCCGGCCTCCCAGCTTTCTTCATTTTCTCTTGATGATTATTATAACTTGTAATTTTAAGACTCGTGTATGATAAGTGAACTTTTGAACAACAGAACATCTACAGCATTCTCTTTTGAGGTTTCACCGCCTGAAAAAGGGAATGGCATCGAATCAATATACAACATAATCGACCGATTGTGTGAGTTTGATCCGCAGTATATCAACATCACCACCCATCGTAGTGAATTGGTATATAGGGAAACTCCCGATGGTCTGTATCAAGGGGTGACCATGCGCCGCCGTCCTGGTACGGTGGCTATTGCGGCTGCTATCAAGAATAAATACCGCATACCAGTGGTGCCTCACATATTGTGTAGCGGATTTTCGCGCGAAGAGACTGAGTATGTGCTCATCGACCTCAATTTTTTGGAGATACACGATTTGCTTATTTTGCGTGGCGACAAGGCACCGCAGGATAGACGTTTCACTCCCGACCCCCATGGTTATGCCCATGCCAGTGAATTGCAGTTGCAAATAAATCGTTTTAATGAGGGCTTTTTTGATGATGGTACCCCTATCTCTTATAATATGAAGTCTGCTTTTACCTATGGTGTGGCAGGCTATCCTGAGAAACACGAGGAGGCTCCTAATTTTGATTCTGACATATCTTGGCTGAAACGAAAGGTGGAGAATGGGGCTTCCTATATTGTTACCCAGATGTTTTTTGACAATCAGAAATATTTCGATTTTGTGGCCCGTTGTCGTCAGGAGGGTATCAACATTCCGATTATCCCTGGGCTGAAGCCTGTTCGCCATAAATCGCAGTTGCCTATTCTAGCCAAGACATTCCATGTGGATATCCCCAAGGACTTTGTGACGGAACTGGACAAGTGCAAGACGGATGACGATGAGGTGCAGTGTGGAATAGAGTGGTGCGCCATGCAGGCCAAGGAACTCAAAGCGCATAATGTGCCTAGCATACATTTCTATGCCATCAATGCATCAAAAAGTGTGGCAGCTGTGGCTCGTGAGGTTTATTGACAAGAACTTGCGTCTTTTTATTATTAATCATTTTGCATTATGGGCTCCTTCTTTTTGATAGTGCTGTTTATCATCCTTTTTGTGGTGTTGGTAGTATTCGCCATTTTTGGACGAATACTGTTTTCCCTATTTCGTCTTTTGGGCTTTCGAGGCAGACGTTCTTCCTCTTTCTATAGCCAACAAGGGGGAGGACAGTCTCCTTTTTCCAGCTATGGAGGCAGCAATGGTGAGGATTCGTCTTCCTCTGATGGAACGGTGGGGCGGTCGGCCGAGGGTCAAAAGCGTTTGGAACGACTTAAACAGACGGCTGAAGATGTGCCTTTTGAAGAAGAAAAATAAGGAGACTAATCCTGATTTTATATTATATTTGCATTATAAAATTTCAATACAATGAATAAGAAAGTTTTACTGATGATTCTCGATGGTTGGGGAATCGGAGACAAGGGTAAGGATGATGTAATTTTCAATACTCCTACTCCTTTTATGGATTCTTTAAATGCCAAATATCCTCATTCACAGCTTCTTGCTTGTGGAGAGAATGTCGGTTTGCCCGATGGGCAGATGGGCAACTCTGAGGTTGGGCATCTTAACATAGGTGCGGGACGTATCGTCTATCAGGACCTCGTCAAGATAAACCGCGCCTGCAAGGATAACAGTATCCTCAAGAATCCTGAAATCGTTTCTGCTTTCAGTTATGCTCAGAAGACTGGTAAAAATGTGCATATCATGGGTCTGACTTCTACCGGAGGTGTCCACTCGTCATTGGACCACCTGTTCAAGATGTGTGATATCGCTAAGGAATATGGAATAGACAATACTTTCATCCATTGCTTTATGGATGGCCGTGATACAGATCCAAAGAGTGGGAAGGGCTTTATCCAGCAGTTGCAAGACCATTGTGCCAAGAGTGCAGGAAAAATAGCTTCCATTATAGGCCGATTCTATGCCATGGACCGTGACAAGCGCTGGAACCGTATCAAGATAGCTTATGACCAGCTGGTGAATGGTGTCGGAAAGAAAGCTACCGATATGGTACAGGCAGTGCAGGAGTGCTATGATGCAGATACTCCCGACCATAAGGATACCGATGAATTTATGGAGCCAATTGTCAACGCTGCTTTTGACGGAACCATCAAAGAGGGAGATGTGGTTATCTTCATCAATTATCGTAATGACCGTGCCAAGGAGATGACAACAATCCTCACTCAGCAGGATATGCCGGAAGAGGGTATGCATACCATCAAGAACCTGCAATACTATTGCATGACTCCTTATGATGCATCTTTCAAGGGTGTGCATGTCATCTTCCCTAAGGAGAATGTGGAGAATACGCTTGGTGAATATATCAGCAGCAAGGGACTCAAACAGCTGCATACCGCTGAGACTGAAAAATATGCTCATGTCACATTCTTCTTTAATGGTGGCCGTGAGGCTCCATATGATGGAGAGGATAGAATTCTGGTGCCTTCTCCAAAGGTAGCCACCTATGACTTGAAACCTGAAATGAGCGCATTTGAGGTCAAGGACAAACTGGTTGCTGCCATCAAGGAGAACAAGTATGATTTTATTGTTGTCAATTTCGCTAATGGCGACATGGTGGGTCATACTGGCATCTATTCGGCTATTGAAAAGGCAGTCAAGGCTATTGACTCTTGCGTGAAGGATGTTATTGCTGCCACATTGGCTACCGATTACGAGACCATCATCATAGCCGACCATGGAAATGCTGACCGTGCCATAAATGCCGATGGAACACCAAATACAGCACATTCTCTTAATCCAGTTCCATTCATCTACGTCAGCAACGACCATAAGGATGCTAAACTGTCGGATGGTGTATTGGCAGATGTTGCTCCTTCTATTCTTTATCTGATGGGCTTGGAGCAGCCAAAAGAGATGACAGGAAAGGTCCTGATTAAGAAGTAACAAAAAACGCTCCCGTATAGGGTGTTTTGTATAGAAAAGAGATGAATGTAAATTAATTCATCTCTTTTTTTGTGTCATCAACTTTGTTTTCTGAAGATGATTTGGTAACTTTGCATTCCGTTCTAAGGAATGAATTTTTAAAAATAAAAATTTTCGATTTATGTTAAATCATTATGAAACCGTTTTCATTTTAACTCCCGTTTTGTCTGATGCTCAGATGAAGGAAACGGCAGAACGTTTTAAGTCCGTCCTGACAGGTGAAAACGCAAAGATCGTCAACGAAGAGCGTTGGGGATTACGTAAATTGGCTTATCCAATTGACAACAAGACAACAGGTTTCTACTGCTTCATCGAGTTTGATGCAGAGCCAACCGTTGTTGAGACTCTTTCAACTCAGTTCCGTCGTGATGAGAAAGTTATCCGCTTCCTCGTTACCAAGCTCGACAAGTATGCTGCACAGTATGCTGAGAAGAGAAGAAATTTGAAATCATCTAAAGAAAACGAAACAGTAAAGGAGGGCTAAAAATGGCAACAGCACAACAAGTACAAAACGCATCTGAAATCAGATATCTGACTCCACCATCAGTTGACGTTAAACGTAAAAAGTATTGCCGCTTCAAGAAGAACGGCATCAAATATATTGATTATAAGGACCCTGAATTCCTTAAGAAATTCTTGAACGAGCAGGGCAAAATCCTTCCTCGCCGTCTTACCGGTACTTCTTTGAAGTTCCAGCGCAAGATTGCCCAGGCTGTGAAAAGAGCGCGCCACCTGGCATTGCTCCCTTATGTAACCGATTTGTTGAAGTAATTAACAGGAGGAATATATACAATGGAAGTCATTTTATTAGAAAATATCAGCAACTTGGGTTACAAGGATGATATTGTAACTGTAAAGAATGGTTATGGCCTGAATTACCTGATTCCTCAGGGCAAGGCAAAGTTGGCTACTCCTTCTGCTAAGAAGATGTTGGCTGAGGAACTGAAACAGCGTTCTAAGAAGCTGGAGAAGATTAAGGCAGAGGCTGCTGCTGAAGCTGAGAAACTGAAGGGTGTATCTCTTACAATTGCTGCCAAGGCCAGTGCCAATGGTGCCATCTTCGGTTCAGTTACTAATATTCAGATAGCAGAATCACTGGAGAAGCAGGGTATTACTGTCGATCGTAAGATCATCAGCATCAATGCTCCTGTTAAGCAGTTGGGTGGCTATACCGCTACTATCAAGCTGCACAAGGAAATTTCAGTAGAAGTTCCTTTTTCTGTAGTTGCTGAGGCTGAGTAATTTACATTACTCTCTATCATAATAGGTCCTTACCTTCGGGTGGGGACTTTTTTTGTGCCTTGGGGTGTTAGTGATATTTATTGTGTATGAACGGCTATTTTCTCGTAAAAATGATGTAAATTTGCAGTGATGAAAACTGAACAGAAAAAATATTTGGTGTCTCCTTCTCTTTTGTCTGCCGATTTTGTCCATCTGGACCGTGATTTGCAGATGATAAACGAGAGTGAGGCCGATTGGTTGCATTTGGATATTATGGACGGTGTGTTTGTTCCTAATATCTCTTTTGGTATGCCCGTAGTGGCTGCTGTCTCTAAAGTTTGTACCAAGCCGTTGGATGTGCATCTTATGATTGTGGAACCTGATAAATATGTTGAAGAATTTCACAAGCTGGGAGCCTCTGTTCTTTCTGTTCATTATGAAGCTTGCACTCATTTGCATCGTACCATCCAGCATATCAAGTCTTTGAATATGCAGGCGGGTGTGGCTCTGAATCCGCATACTCCGGTATCGCTTTTGGAGGATATTATTGCAGATGTTGACGTGGTGATGCTTATGTCAGTCAATCCAGGTTTTGGAGGCCAAAAATTCATTGAAAATACTATTGATAAAGTCCGTCGCCTGAAAAATCTGATTGACAGCAAATCATCTCATGCTCTTATTGAAATAGATGGTGGAGTGAATTTGGAAACTGGTCATCGGCTTATTGAGGCAGGTGCTGATATTTTGGTGGCTGGTAGTTTTGTTTTTCATGCTGAAAATCCTCTGCTCACTATTCAAAAATTAAAGTCTCTCTGATTTTTTTTTTTTACTTTTACCTTGAATGGATAGTTATATAAATATATTGCATCGTACTCCCTTTTTTCGGCTGCTGTTGCCTTTCATTTTAGGCATAATAGCGGTGGATTGTGGTATGGATAGCAGGCTGGCGCCTCTTTTCCTGATAATGTCGCTATTGGCCTTGTTGTTATACTTTTTGGTGCGTGAACGCCATAGCCGTTTCCGTCATCGTTGGATTTTTGGTTTCGGAATATCCTTGCTGTTTTTTGTTCTGGGCATGTTTTTCTCTTCATATCCACGTACTGAGGATATGACAGAAGGTAATCATTTTTACGTTGCCCACATTGTGGGAGCTCCGCGGGTCTGTTCCAATTCGGTTGAATGTGTGGCCCAGGTGTCGCAAATTGATATACGGAACATGTCAACAGATTCCAGTTCGGTCCGAGCCATAGTCTATTTGCCCAAGGGTAATCGCAGTATTCTTGTGAATAGTGGGGATTCATTGTTGATATCAGGTTCAGCGTCAGCCCAGCCCGTTCCTTCCAATCCTGGAGATTTTGATTCAAAAAAATTGATGCTGGTCACGGGAGCAGAGGTCTCCTTTTCTGTCAAGCGTGGAACCTGGGTCAATATGTCGCATAAATCTACTATCGGAAAAGCAGTTACACCCGATGGAGCCCGAAACTATCTGTTGGAATTATTGGAAAAAAAAGAGTAACGGGTGACGAATTTTCGGTCGTCTCAGCATTGGTCTTAGGCGATAAGGATTATTTGGACCCCGAACTCAAACAGTCTTATTCTTCCACTGGAGCCAGCCATATTCTTGCAGTAAGCGGTCTTCATGTTGGAGTGGTATTCGTTATTTTCAATTTCCTTTTCTCCTTTCTCTTTCGTGGGGGACGACGCACTGTTGTGGTTGTCCGTTCTTTGTCCGTTCTTGTCTGTCTGTGGCTGTATGCCGTTATTACGGGTCTGTCTGCTTCGGTATTGCGAGCTACCGTTATGTTTTCCATGATTCAGTTCGGATTATCGCTCAATCGCAAAGCAAATATCTATAACACGCTGTGTGCATCGGCCTTGTTGTTGCTGTTTTTTAATCCTTATTATCTGTTTGATGTCAGTTTCCAGCTCAGTTATGCAGCAGTTTTTTCCATCGTCTTTTTTCAGCCCCGCATAGTCTCACTGATAGATATTTCTACAGACCATTGGTGGGGTCGTCTCTGTAATTGGGTTTGGTCGCTAGTTGCGGTGTCTCTGGCTGCCCAGATAGGTACAGCACCCATAGTACTTTATTATTTTCATCAGTTCTCCTTCTATTTTTGGCTGTCAGGTTTGTGGGTGGTTCCTCTTTCAGCTGTCGTGATATATCTAACATTCGCATTTTTTCTATTCTCATGGGTGCCTTATGTCTCATCTTTTTTGGCTATGTCGTTAGCATGGGTGGTTGGCACGATGAATGCTGGAGTGCGGTTTATTGAGCGTTTGCCTTTTGCTGTTGTGAATGATATCCATTTTGGACTGAGTGATACGCTTCTGTTGCTGTTTTCCCTATCCTTACTTGCTTTTTATCTTCGGTTCAAGTCGCGGCGATGGCTTTATTCTTCTTTGTCGTTACTTTTGTTAATGTTGTTGTCCGATATTGCAGGTTTTGTTTATGTTCGCCAGCAGCGTGTGATGGCGGTATATGACATAAAGGGCACCTCGGCAGTAAATATGATTGGAGGTGGTTTCAATTCATTGTATTGCAGGGGTAATTCGGATACTGTGAAAAGGCGTCTGAAGTCATATTGGGTACAGCGGTGGTGTTCAGAACCAGTCATGGCCAATTCTGTCGCTCTTTGTTTGTCTGGTAGGCGTACTTATGTCTTGTCGTCTCCGTTGCCGACTGATATGTCGGGAATAAAACCCATAGCGGTTTATTATTTGGTGGTGTCTCACGATGTTTGTGCTGATTCCGCAACTCTTGCATCCGCATTTACCTATCGTCGGTTAATATTGGATAGTTCCAATTCTGCTGCGACTGAGGAATGGTGGCAGCGTCATTATGTCCATGTTTATGACGTCAGCCGTCAGGGGGCTTTTGTTGAGGACTATTAAAGGAGGATGGCAACGCAGATGAATTGCATGGAGAGTCTTGGCAGGTTATGTAAAGGACATAAAAAAAGCTCCGATATAAATCGAAGCTCATTTGAGGTTCCTGTCAGATTCGAACTGGCGTGAACGGTTTTGCAGACCGGTACCTAACCACTCGGCCAAGGAACCTTTAGTTCTTATTTGCGTTTGCAAAGTTAACGCATTGCTCCCTATTCTGCAAATTTCGATGCCTTTTTTTCTTCTCTTTTTTCGTTTTATTGCCTTTCTGGTTGATTGTGTGGAATATATAAAAAGCGCTTGCTGTATCTCAGCAAGCGCTTTTGTATGAATATATAGGTATCGGGGCTGTTATTCCTTGTAGTAAACGCGTTTTACACGACGAGAAACGCCAGTTAGCACCTCGTAGGATATGGTGCCTAGCAAGTCAGCCACCTCGGTTATTGATTGATGCTTACCGAATATTTCCACGATGTCACCTTCTTGGGCATCAATTCCCGTAAGGTCTATCATGCACACATCCATGCAGATGTTTCCGACTATTGGAGCGAATTTGCCGTTTACCCAAACTTTGCCGTGCCGATTGCCCAGATGTCGGTCCAGTCCATCGGCATATCCAATAGGAATAGCACCAATGACAGAGTCGCGCTCCAAAACACCTTTTCGGCTGTATCCGATAGTTTCGGAGGCTGGCACATGCTTTATTTGCAGAATGTTTGTCTTCAGTGTGCAGACTTCTTCCAGCAGTTTGTTATCAACCGCACTGATACCATAATGACCAATACCCAGACGTACCATATCGAACTGATAGTCGCTGAACCGTTCAATACCAGCAGAGTTGAGTATATGGGCCATTATTTTGTAGTCGAAAGATTTCTGAATCTTGTCTTTTGCAGCGGTGAACCGTTTTATCTGTTCATGGGTGAAGTCGTCGAAGCGGCTTTCGTCTGACCCTACGAAATGTGAGAATACAGAGCGAGGTCTTACCTGTTTCTGCTTTTTCAGTCGGGCAATCAGTTCGTCAATCTCGTCAGGCATGAATCCCAAACGATGCATGCCACTGTCTATTTTCAGATGGATAGGGTAGTCCGTTATGTTCTGGCGTTCGGCTTCCTTTATGATTCGGTCCAGCATCTTGAAGTCGTATATCTCAGGTTCCAGATTGTATTCAAAAATCTTAGGGAATGTGTTAGGGGCGGGGTCCATCACCATAATAGGGATGTGGATGCCTTCTTTGCGCAGAGAGGCTCCCTCGTCGGCTACTGCCACTGCCAGATAGTCACATCCGTTTTGCTGTAGAGTACGGGCCACCTCTATGTCGCCGCAGCCGTAGGCATAGGCTTTAACCATGCTGCAGATTTTGGTGCCGGGTTTAAGGAAAGAGCGGAAATAGTTGAAATTGTTGACCAGCGCAGACAGATTGACTTCCAAAACAGTCTCGTGAACGGCATAGGCCAGCAAATCGGAAATATCCTCAAAATGGAACTTACGGGAACCCTTCAACAGAATGGTCTCGTCTTTGAATTCAAATGTGTTGAAGTGGCTGACGAAGTCATCTGTAGTAGGAAAGAAATATTTTTCTTTCACATCAAACAGTTCTTGGTATTTGCTTATTTCACTACCAATACCTATGATTTTGTCTATTCCCTTGTTCAGTATCTGGCTTTGCACGCTTTGATACAGATTTTCCGGTTTTTGCCCACTTTGCATGATGTCCGACAGAATCAGTGTCCTTTTGGTGTTTTTAGCTTCGGCCTGTTGAGTCATGAAGTCAAGGGCAATGCTTAGAGAGTTGATATCGGAGTTGTAGCTGTCGTTGATTACTATACAGCCTTTTTGCCCCTCTTTCACCTCCAGTCGCATGGCCACCGATTCCAGATTTTCCATTCTTTGGCGGATGGTGCTGTTCTTGACACCCAGTAGCAGTAGGGTGGCAAGGCATTGCAGCGAGTTCTCAACCGCGGCATGGTCGATGAATGGAATCTCGTAGCTATCCTTTTTCCCTTTGTAGGTGTAGCAGATAGTGGTCTTTTGTCCATCTTTCTGTATGTCTTCAATGTGGATGTCGGCCTCATTGCCTTTGCCGAAGGTTAACAGATTGGCCTTGAGCCGAGCCTGCTGCATACAGATGTCAATCAGTTTGTCATCCTTGTTGTAGATGACGGTCTTGCAGCCTTTGAACAGTTTGAGTTTCTCGCTGCATTTTGCTTTAAGAGATGCAAAATGTTCCTGATGGGCGTCACCCAGGTTGGTGAATATTCCTATTTCAGGTTTGATGATATTCTCCAACTTTTCCATTTCGTTCATTTGAGATATTCCAGCCTCAAATATTCCAATCTGCGTGTTGCTGTCCATTTCCCAAACGGAGAAAGGCACACCAATCTGAGAGTTGAAACTGCGTGGAGAACGGGTAATGTCGTAGTCGTCGTGCAGCAATTGGTATAGCCATTCTTTTACGATGGTTTTGCCATTGCTGCCAGTGATGCCTATCACGGGCACATTAAATTTGCTGCGATGTTGCGTAGCAAGCGTCTGTAGCGCTTTAAGAGTATCGTCTACGATAATGAAGTCGGCATCTTTCAGCGCTTTGTATTCGTCTTTCATTTCATTCACCATAAAGGTCCGTACATTGTTTCGGTACAGATTGTCAATGAATCTGTCACCATCGCCGCGGCTGGTTTTGATGGCTATGAATAGGGTCTCTTCTGGTAATGACAGGGCCCGGCTGTCAGTGCACAATCTGCTCACGGTCTTGTTTCCGTCGCCTTGCAGGGTGCCGTTGGCCATTTGGGCTATTTCTTTAGATTTATACATCTTTGATATATAGTTAAAAACCTGTTTTTATTCTTTTTTCTCTTTATCTCTCAGTTGTTCAGCAAAGAGTTCTTCCATTTCCAACCCTGTGTATAAGGTCAGTCTTTTGAATATGTACCAAAGGGCGGCCATCATTACCACGGTGCATGGCACCGCAATGATAGGGAAACTCCATGATATTACTTTTGCCAACGCGGTGTTGTAGTCTACCGTCATGTCCATCATGAAGTGTTGGGTCAGTAGGTAGTTGAGTACCGATGAGAGAACGAATGATGCAGCCACCAAATAGGATGAGATGAGCAGAATGTGGTCAAATTCTTCAGTTTTTCCTTTTTTTGACAATTCAGCGTCTATGCGGTCTGTGTCCAGCATCTCTTTGTTGTATATCAGTTTCTTTATCAGAGGTTTGGATGTCTTGGTAGATATCAGTACGGCCAATCCTATCAGCAGGGGTACAGCAGCACGTTCGTAGGCTACGTATTCGCGTGGCAATTCCAGCAATCCGATAAGTCCCATTACCAGGATTCCAGCAAAGCCGAGAATGGATATGGCATTCACTTTGCGGCGTTGAATCCAGTCGTAGACAAAATAGAGGACGGGAAAAGCCAGTGCTATAGCCAGACCAGCCTTTTCTCCCAAGTAGTCGGGTTTGGCAAATTTAGATAAGAGTATAACGGGTATTACAATGTTGAACAATAGATTTACCAGCATATTCTCTTTTTTGCCAGCAGGAGCCTTTTGCTCATTTTCTCCTGTTATTATCTCGTCCGACTTTGTATCCGTTTTTGTTTCGTCTTGTCGTTCTGTGTTGTCCATTTTGCTCTGTTTTGAGTTGTTGTTACAAAAATACCTCAGATTTTCTTAACGAACTAATAACGGACCTTTTTTCTTTTTCTTTCTTGCTCCTTATTCTGTATCTTTGTTCTGTTATCTTAAAATTTTTGGAGATGAAGTGTCACGTTTATTCTTTTTTCCGTTATCTGAGCAGTCTTTTGGTGATAGGGGCGTTGTTCTTTTTGTCGTCATGCTCATTTACACCTGCTGATTATTTTGATACGGTGGTAGGACATGTCAATAAGGTGAAAAGTGCAGTCAACACTCTGTCATCAGCATCGTCTGATACCTTGTCAAGGGAGACAGCGCGTCGGACCATCAAGGATAGCTATGGCTCGCTCTGTGAGATGAAGGCGTTTCGCAATGATTCCACTCTCAAGGAGGCTGCTGTACGTTATGCAGGATTCTACAACGACTACTATAATGCACCGAACAGATTGTCAGATTTGCAGGCCAAGGCTGTCCGTACCGAGGAGGAGAATGTGGAGATGGATGCCTTGACCGAGGAAGCCAATGTCAGTTCCACCTTGATTGATGTCATTTGGAATGGAGCCCAAAAGAATTTTATGAGAAAGTATGATTTGAATGCCGAATCGGTGCCGTCTGTTCCATGATAGATAGAAAGGCCTGAATAAAAGGTGTCAATGATATTCCTGATTTTTATAATGCCTGTTTTTGCTTATGTTGAAGTTTGTTGTAGATGATAAGATTCCTTTTATTAAAGGAGTGTTTGAGCCTTATGCCCAAGTTTGCTATGTGGGTGGCTCGTCAATGTCAAGTGAGGATGTTAAAGATGCAGATGCCTTGATTGTCCGTACTAGAACCAAGTGCAACGCATCGTTGCTTGAAGGGTCTCGCGTCCGTTTTATAGCAACGGCTACTATTGGATTCGACCATATAGATGCGGACTATTGTTCCCAGCATGGCATTTTATGGATGAATGCTCCAGGTTGCAATGCGCCATCAGTGGCCCAGTATGTGGCTTCGGCTTTGATGGTGGTTGCCCGCAGGTTTCATTGGAATTTATTGCAAAAAACGATAGGTATAGTAGGAGTGGGGCAGATCGGAAGAGCGT
>OCVT010000015.1_pt1 | contig 42933 bp, 44 predicted proteins | sample 1539111 | NCBI WGS metagenome assembly OCVT01 (sample SAMEA3991482, study PRJEB22521) | metagenome | biome: anthropogenic terrestrial biome; feature: sewage plant; material: raw primary sludge | place: Sweden | collected 2012-09-26 | reverse complement strand
ACTATCCATGGGAATTACAACTGTGGGATGAGAATGATTTAGAGGGCAATATTGCCATTCATATCAAGTATATGAGGAAGTTTGTGGGGTATGTCGAGGTAAATTTTTATCTTTTCAAAACAATGTGAAAGAAAGGAATGTTCAGTTAGTAGAAACAACTGAACACGCCCTAAAGACTGTGTCAAAAAGATAAATCGTCTAGAAAATCAGGATTTTCTGCCGATTTCCTATTTTGACTTTGTCTTTTACGGGCTTTGTATCTTAATTTATGTCAAACATTCAAAACATGTCCCTAGAGGACATCATGGGAGAGCGCTTTGGTCGCTACTCCAAATACATTATTCAGGAGCGGGCTTTGCCGGACATTCGTGACGGTCTCAAGCCCGTGCAACGTCGGATTCTTTATTCCATGAATAAGGACGGCAACACTTTTGACAAGGGCTACCGTAAGTCTGCCAAGTCAGTCGGGAATATCATGGGGAATTTCCACCCGCACGGTGACTCCTCTATTTATGATGCCATGGTCCGTATGAGTCAGGACTGGAAAAATCGCGAGATTTTGGTGGAGATGCACGGAAACAACGGTTCCATGGACGGTGATCCGCCTGCGGCGATGCGTTACACCGAGGCTCGTCTGTCGGAAATAGCAAGTTATTTGCTGGCCGACATCGAGAAAAAGACAGTACCATTTGCCTGGAACTTTGACGATACGGAAAAAGAACCCACGGTGCTACCAGCTGCCTTTCCTAATCTATTGGTCAATGGAGCGACAGGAATTTCAGCAGGGTACGCGACTGACATCCCGCCACATAATTTGGCGGAGGTAATCGATGCTGTTGTTTACATGATTGATCATCCTACTGCTAAGTTAGAAAAGCTAATGGAGTTCTTGCCTGGACCAGACTTCCCAACAGGTGCCATTATCCAAGGGGCTGACGAAATTAAGAAAGCTTATGAAACTGGAAAGGGCCGTGTCGTAGTCCGTAGCCGTTGTGACATTGAACAGCTTAAGGGTGGAAAGAAACAGATCATTGTGACGGAGATTCCGTACGAAGTAAATAAGGCTGTACTGGTTAAAAAGATTGATGATGTCCGTGTCAACAACAAGTTGCCTGGAATTGCTGAGGTACGTGACGAGTCAGACCGTACAGGTCTGCGGATTGCCATTGAGCTGAAAAAAGACAGCGACGAGCAAACCATTCTCAACTATCTCTACAAATACACCGATCTGCAAATCAATTACAACTTCAACATGGTGGCGATTGATAATTTCACACCGCGTCAGGTCGGCTTGCAGAAGATTCTTTCTAGCTATATTGCCCACCGCCGTGAGATTATCATTGCTCGTTCTAAGTTTGACAAGGACAAGGCAGAGAAACGTCTTCACATCGTTGAGGGTTTAATCCGTGTCATTTCCATCTTAGATGAAGTTATTGCTCTTATCCGTGCATCTGAAAACAAGTCTGATGCCAAGCAAAATCTGAAAATCAGCTATGATTTCAGCGAAGAGCAGGCAGAGGCAATCGTAACCTTGCAACTTTACCGCTTGACCAATACCGACATTGTGACCTTGGAAAATGAAGAAGCAGCCCTACGCGAGCAGATTCAGACCTTGGCAGCTATTATCGGTGATGAGCGGACCATGTTTAATCTTATGAAGAAGGAATTGCGTGAGGTCAAAAAGCAGTTTGGCAACCCTCGTTTGAGTGAATTGCAGGTTCAGGCAGAAACGATTGAGATTGATACTGCCAGCCTGATTGTCGAAGAAGAAACCTTTGTCAGCGTGACCAAGGCAGGTTATATCAAACGGACAAGTCCTCGTTCTTTCAATGCCTCAACGCTAGAAGAAATGGGCAAGCGAGATGATGATCAACTGATTTTCTTGCAGAATGCAAAGACAACTCAGCACCTCTTGCTCTTTACTAATCTTGGAAATGTCATCTACCGACCTGTTCATGAGTTGACAGATATTCGTTGGAAGGACATTGGTGAACACCTGAGTCAGACCTTGATGAATTTTGATACCAATGAAGAGGTTATCTTTGCTGAATTGGTTGAGAATTTTGATGAGGGAACTTATTTCGCGGTGACTAAATTTGGCCAAATTAAACGTGTAGAGCGGAAGGAGTTTGCTCCATGGCGGACTTACAAGTCTAAGTCAACCAAGTATGCCAAACTCAAAGATGACGAAGATGTGGTTATTACTGTATCACCTGTAGTTTTGGACGACATCATGCTCATCACTGAGAAGGGCTACGCTCTGCGATTTAACATCGAAGAAGTGCCAGTCATCGGTGCTAAGGCAGCTGGTGTCAAGGCGGTCAACCTCAAGGATGACGATGTGGTGGTTGCGGCTTTCATCAGTAATACCAGCTCAATCTATCTTCTGACCCATCGTGGTAGCTTGAAGCGGATGGCGACGGAGGAAATCCCTGTGACCAGTCGTGCCAAGCGTGGTTTACAGGTGCTTCGCGAACTCAAGGCTAAACCTCACCGTGTCTTTGTGGCAGGACCAGTCTTGACAGTTCAGGGGGATTTTGATTTGTTTACTAGTCAGGTTGAGGAACAAACTAATGGGCAAGTGCTCCATGTCCTGTCTAATACAGGCAAAAGTTATGATGTAGATGTGACTCAGCTAAGTTTCTCTGAAAGGACTAGCAATGGTAGTTTCATTTCGGATACTATTTCTAATGAGGAGGTATTCCATGCTTGGATGGATTAAAAAAACGTCATCTGTTACAAAGTTGGCTCTTACTATTGCATTTGTAGTTATTCTAGTATTTATTGCTATTAAACTCATCCCAGCATTTGAATCTTTTCTTCACGATTTTTTAGGTTGGTATTAAGTAGGATTTAGATGATATCAATTATGTTACGAAGAAGTTTGATAACATAATCATGTATATATTTATTTCATCAAACTGTCTTTCCTCAAAATAGATGGTGTATTGGAACCTAGCTATAGATTGAAGTTTACCGATCAAAGATTGTCTTCGGACAATCTTTTTTGTTATACTAAAGTGTAGAGAGGAATGGGATACAATATGAAAAAAATTATTTGGTGGATAATTGCTCTGCTTTGCACTGGCTCTTTACTCTATTATGGATATTCTCTATATACCGGGACAAAATATAAAGAGGAGACCGGTACAAATACCAACTCAGCAAGCAAAGATTTAAAAGAGTTCTATAATGAATTAGAAGAATATTACCCAGAATTCTATAAAAACATTGCAACCTCCATTCGGGCAACCTATGTCATACCAGGATTAGTGCAAGCTGAAACAATACAATCAACAGGTGAGGAAGAAGGAGATTCAGATCAGACTGAAGATATGACACCTCAAGGTTTAAGCTTTCTAGAGGATTATGTCGTTATATCCGCCTATAGTAATGGTGGTGGTTTTAATTCTGTTCTTTGGGTATTAGATAAGAAAACTGGTAAATACATCAAAACAATTGTTCTTCCAACAACAAGTCACGTTGGGGGGATTGCGTACGACCATCTAAATAATCGTTTGTGGATCACAACGACTGAAGGTGATGATACTTCTCAAATATCAGCCTTGAATTTGAACACAATAAAGACAGATCAATTTAGTAAAACTAAAAAACCTGTGGAGTTTGATTTTCAGGTTAGTCTTGGTCAGATAGAACGGTCTTCCTACATGGCTTATGACCAAGAAAAGTTACTAGTTGGATATTTTGATAAAGATGACCATGGGCATTTGGGAATTTTCCAGTTGGATTCTGAGGGTTATCCAACTGGAAAAAATCTTGATTCAGAAGCTTATCAACCAACGACAATCATCGATACTCCTGACCAAATTCAAGGAATTGCAGTTCATGGACATCAGATACTTCTTTCTCAATCATATGGAAATGAAGACTCAAAGATTCTCTGGTTCGATTTTTCAGGTTACAATGCTTTGACTGATTTATTAGAGCCAAAAAAAGAACTGGTAGCACCACCATACATGCAGCAAATTCAAGTTGAAGGTGATTTACTGTATCTACTCTTTGAATCTTCAGCTTTTAAATATCGAATAAATCCAACAGTGACATCAATGGATAGAGTCGTTGCTCTATCACTTGAGGATGTGGAGTAAGTCCAAAAAAATAAGAGTTTAGCGCTAAGAAAAATCAAACATACAAAATTTTCTGAATTTTTAATTGAAAATCATTTTCAAAAGTAGTAAAATAGTAAAAAATATATTTGGAGTAAACTTATGCCAGTAACTATTGATTGGGAAAATCTTGGTTTTTCTTATATGAAATTGCCTTATCGCTTTATTGCTTATTATAAAAATGGACAATGGAGCAGTGGTGCTCTTACTGAAGATGCAGAATTACATATTTCTGAGAGTTCACCTGCACTTCACTATGGCCAACAGGCTTTTGAGGGTCTTAAAGCATATCGTACAAAAGATGGAAAATTGCAACTTTTCCGTCCAGATCAAAACGCTAAACGCTTACAAAGGACTGCAGACCGTCTATTGATGCCTCAAGTTCCAACAGATTTATTTATTGAGGCTTGTAAGCAGGTCGTAAAAGCTAATGCTGATTATGTTCCACCATATGGAACTGGTGGCACCCTTTATCTGCGTCCACTCTTGATAGGTGTCGGTGATATTATTGGTGTAAAACCTGCGGAGGAATATATTTTTACAGTCTTTGCTATGCCAGTTGGAAACTACTTTAAAGGTGGATTAGCTCCAACCAATTTCCTTATTCAAGATGAATATGACCGTGCTGCTCCAAACGGTACTGGTGCAGCTAAAGTTGGTGGTAACTACGCAGCATCATTATTACCAGGTAAACATGCTAAAAATAAAGGTTTTTCGGACGTGATTTATCTTGATCCAGCTACTCACACGAAAATTGAAGAAGTTGGGTCAGCTAACTTCTTTGGTATCACAGCTGAAAATGAATTTGTTACGCCAGTTTCACCATCTATCTTACCTTCAATTACCAAGTATTCTCTTCTTTACTTAGCAGAAAAACGATTGGGATTAAAAGCAATTGAAAGGGAAGTCTTTGTGGATGAACTAGATGATTTTGTCGAAGCAGGAGCCTGTGGAACAGCTGCAGTGATTTCACCAATCGGTGGTATTCAAATTGGTGATACATTCCATGTGTTCCACAGCGAAACAGAGGTTGGTCCTGTGACCCGCAAACTTTATGATGAATTAACAGGTATCCAATTTGGTGATATTGAAGCACCAGTAGGCTGGATTGTAGAGATTGAATAATTTCGGAAGGCTTGCACTTGCAAGCTTTTCTCATTTTTTGTAGAATAGAAACAGTGAGGTTATAAAAATGAGTAAAAAAGACAAAAAAATTGAAATCCAGATTGAAGATGCAACTGTTGTTGTCAATAATGAAAAATATGATGGTTACCGTCTCGTCATTGGAAAAAAAGTTATTGGTGAGATCGCAGAATTAGCTGAAAATAATTTTACTATTGTAAAAAATGGAAATGCCGAAGGCTTTTATAAAACATTGGAAAAATCAGTCGGAAATATTATTGAAAATTATAATTTAAGCAACTAAAAGTATTGTAATTGGTACTATTTTATGGTAGAATAGTGTCTGTTAGTGCACGGAGAGATAGCGAAGAGGCTAAACGCGGCGGACTGTAAATCCGCTCCTTCGGGTTCGGGGGTTCGAATCCCTCTCTCTCCATTGAACAGGATACAAAGGACGTTAAGAAATCCGTATGAAAATAGGAAACTGACGCAGTGTGCTAAACACACAAGGAAGTTTATCTTTTTCACTAGGATTTTAGTCCGTGTTCAACTAAGATACGAAGCCGTTAAAACGCCCAGTGAAATTAGGAGATTGACACTGTGTCGTAAGACACAAGGAAATCGGTCTATTTCACCCAGCGTTTAGGCTGAGTTCATTTAAGATACGAGAGATGTTCTGGTTTACCAGAAATTTCTGTAGAAAATTAGGAGACTGACGCTGAGTGTTAACACTCAAGGAAGGCTATCTATTTTCCTAAGAAATTAATCTCGAGTTCAATTTCTTGTGACTAGTAAATAAATGAATTGTATCTCTTTTTGGGGTATCGCCAAGCGGTAAGGCAAGGGACTTTGACTCCCTCATGCGTTGGTTCGAATCCAGCTACCCCAGTAAAGGTATTAGGCAAGTCCTAATTCGTCAAAGATGTCCATAAGTTGTCCTTGCGTGTGCCTTAATAAAATATATTTTATGTTGGGTGTAGAAACCCGATTGTCGGAGGTTTATTAATAATGAACGAATTTGAAGATTTGTTGAACAGTGTAAGTGAAGTTACACCAGGTGATGTGGTAACAGCTGAAGTATTGACAGTTGACGCTGGACAAGCTAATGTTGCAATTGCAGGTACTGGTGTAGAGGGTGTGTTAACGCTTCGTGAGTTGACAAACGATCGTAATGCTGACATCAACGACCTTGTTAAAGTTGGTGAAACACTTGAATTGCTTGTACTTCGCCAAGTTGTTGGTAAAGATACAGACACTGTTACATATCTTGTATCTAAAAAACGTTTGGAAGCTCGTAAAGCATGGGACAAGCTTGTTGGTCGTGAAGGTGAAGTTGTAACTGTCAAAGTTACTCGTGCAGTTAAAGGTGGATTGGCAGTTGAATTTGAAGGCTTGCGTGGTTTCATTCCTGCTTCAATGATTGATAGCCGTTTCACTCGTAACACTGAGCGTTTTGTAGGTCAAGAATTTGACGCTAAAATCAAAGAAGTTGATCCAGCAGAGAATCGTTTCATCTTGTCACGTCGTGATGTAGTTGAAGAAGCAGCTGCTTCAGCACGTGCTGAAGTATTCGGTAAATTGGCTGTTGGTGATGTTGTAACTGGTAAAGTTGCTCGCATTACAAGCTTTGGTGCTTTCATCGACTTAGGCGGTGTTGATGGTTTGGTTCACTTGACTGAGTTGTCACATGAGCGTAACGTATCTCCTAAATCAGCTGTTACTGTTGGTGAAGAAGTAGAAGTTAAAGTTCTTGCTATCGACGAAGTTGAAGGCCGTGTATCATTGTCATTGAAAGCTACACAGCCTGGCCCATGGGATGGCGTTGAGCAAAAATTGGCAGCTGGCGATGTAATCGAAGGTAAAGTAAAACGTTTGACTGATTTTGGTGCATTCGTCGAAGTATTACCTGGTATCGACGGTTTGGTTCACATCTCACAAATTTCACACAAACGTGTTGAAAATCCTAAAGATGCTTTGACAGTAGGTCAAGACGTAACTGTTAAAGTTCTTGAAGTGAACGCAGCAGATGAACGTGTGTCACTTTCTATCAAGGCTTTGGAAGAACGTCCAGCAGCAGCTGAAGGCGAAGAAAGAGCTGAAAAACGTGCTTCACGTCCACGTCGCCAAAAACGTGAAGAAAAACGTGATTACGAATTACCAGAAACTCAATCAGGTTTCTCAATGGCTGACCTTTTCGGTGACATTGAATTGTAATTCACTTAAAAACTTGCCTCGGCAAGTTTTTCCTTTCCACCCTTAGTGTAATGGATATCACGTAAGATTCCGGTTCTTGAGATGGGGGTTCGATTCCCTCAGGGTGGACTAAATATACTTAAAAACCCTTGATTTACAAGGGTTTTTAGCGTATCAACTGTCCAAAATTATAGGGGGAGTTTATTTTTTACTGGAGGTATCTATGTTACATTTTGAAAATGATTATAATAAAGGGCTTCATCCTGCGCTTCTAGAAGCTATCATTGAAACAAACAATGAAGGGTTATCTGGATATGGGACTGATCTTTATACTGTCCGTGCTGTAGAGAAAATCCGTGAAGCAACAGATTGTCCACTTGCACAAGTTACTTTCTTAGCTGGGGGGACACAAACAAACCAATTGGTCATAAATTCAATGCTTGCATCATATGAGGGAGTAATTGCTGCAGAAACAGGGCATGTGACAACTCATGAGGCAGGTGCTATTGAATTTTCAGGACATAAAGTTATGGCCTTACCGCATTCACAAGGTAAGCTAGTAGCATCAAACGTTGAACAATACATAACTGACTTTTATGCTGATGCCAATCACGAACATATGGTATTTCCTGGTATGGTCTATATCTCACATCCTACGGAATATGGCACCTTGTATACAAAACAAGAATTGAGTGACCTTGCTAGCGTTTGTAGTCACTTTCAAATTCCTTTGTATTTAGATGGAGCTCGTTTGGGATATGGTCTTGCTGCAAGGGACACAGATCTCGATTTGAAAGCAATCGCTACCTTAACAGATGTCTTCTACATCGGTGGAACTAAAATGGGAGCCTTACTTGGTGAAGCAGTTGTCTTCACTAAAAATAATCAGCCAAAGCATTTTTCAACAATTGTAAAACAACATGGAGCATTACTTGCAAAAGGTCGTGTAGTCGGTGTTCAATTCGATCGATTTTTTACAGAAAATCTATATGTGGAGATTGGTCGTCATGCGATTGAAATGGCGGAGCGTTTAAAAAGAATCTTGACTGAAAAAGGATATCAATTTTATCTGCAATCACCTACTAATCAACAGTTTATCATTGTTTCGAATAAAGTCCTAAACCATTTTGACGAATTAGGAATTGTTTATAGTTTTTGGGAAAAATATGATGAGTATAGTACGGTAATTCGCTTAGCAACAAGCTGGTCTACAACTGAAGAAGATATTACTGAATTAGAAAGCTTGTTATAACATTACATTCATTTACACAGTAAAATTTTTAATAAAAACGAATAAAAATACAAAAAACTGTTGACAAATGTATAAATATGATTTAGAATAGCATAAACATACAAAAGAAACTGTTGGTATGTTCAATATTATGATTTTTTATACAGGAGATTATTATGAAATTTAAGTCAATTTATAGGTTCGCGACTATTTGTTTTGCCTCTACTATCCTTGTTGCTTGTAACTCAAGCTCAACTTCAAATACTTTGCAAAAAATTGAAGACAAAGGAAAAATTGTTGTTGCTTTAAATCCAGAATTTCCTCCGTTTGAATACAAAACCATTGTAGATGGAAAAGATACAATTGTTGGTGCGGATATTGAGCTAGCGAAAGCAATCGGGGAGGAGTTAGGAGTTGAGGTTGAATTCTCTAGCATGAGCTTTTCAAATGTATTAGCGAGTGTACAGAGCGGTAAGTCTGATATTGCCATTTCGGGTATTTCTGCAACCGAAGAGCGTGCAAAAATCTATGATTTCTCTGAGGCTTATTATCAATCGGTAAACAAAATGATCATAAAGAAATCTGATGCAACTCGCTTAACAAGCATCGAGGATTTCGTTGGTACATCAATTGGAACGCAAAAGGGTACCATTCAAGAAAGTGTTGGAAAAGAAGAATTCACTGGGGCCACAATAATTAGTTTAGATAAAAATGGCGATTTGATTCAACAATTAAAGGCTGGTCAGCTTGATGGTGTCATCTTTGAAGAGCCAATTGCCAAAGCCTACGTGGGGGTCAATAGTGACTTACAAATAGTTGATATGGATATTGAATCTTCAATTTCTGATTCTTACGCGGTTGCAATGCCAAAGGGTAGTACCGAATTAAAGGAAAAAATTGACAAAGTCATTACTGAGTTAGTTGACTCTGGTAAAATGGATCAATTTGTTGAGGAGGCCTACCAGCAATCCATCAGTAATAATTAGTTGTTTTTGAGAATAAATATTCAAATCGATTGGTTGACAATTGAATAAAAATTCGATAGAATATTCACTATCGAATCAAAAAAGTTTGATTTGGAAATGAATGAAAAGGAACTGTTTATTAATGAAATTGAAAAAAATGCTTACCCTAGCTGCGACATTTGTCGCTACCCTATCTCTAGCTGCTTGTTCAGCAAGCTCTAGTTCAGATTCCAGCCAATCCACATTAGAAAAGATTAAAGAAAAAGGTACGTTGGTAGTTGCTACTAGTCCAGACTATGCACCATTTGAGTTTCAAGCCCTTGTTGATGGCAAGAATGAAGTCGTTGGTGCAGATATTATGCTTGCACAAAAGATTGCTGATGAATTGGGAGTTAAACTTGAAGTTTCAGCAATGAGTTTCGATAACGTTTTATCTAGTGTACAAAATGGGAAAGCTGATATTGCTATTGCTGGTCTATCATACTCAGATGAACGTGCGAAAGTTTTTGACTTCTCAGAAAGCTATTACCAAATTGCTGATGTATTGCTTATCAAAAAAGATGATGCAAGTACCTTAACTTCAATTGATGCAATATCAGGTAAAAACCTGGCTGTCCAAAAAGGTTCTACTCAGGAAACATATGCTAAATCAGAAATAAGTCAGGCTAAAATTGTTTCATTGACATTAATGGGAGAAGCAGTAAATGAACTTAAAGCTGGTAAAGTTGATGCTGTTTTGATGGATTCACCTGTCGCAGCTGGTTATGTTTCACAAAACTCAGATTTAACCATTGCTTCAATTGAATTCCCAACTATTGATGAAAATTCAAAAGTTATTGCTCTTCCAAAAGGAAGTGATGACTTGAAAACAAGCATTGACAAGGTTATTAATGAAGTCAAATCAAGTGGTGAATTTGATACCTTCTTAGAAAAAGCAGCTACTTATACAGCTGTTGAATAGAATACAAAAAAACTTGTAAGTCTAAAAGTAGAGACTTACAAGTTTTTTCTATTTCATTTTCTCGAAATAGAAACTAGTTAGGCGTGGCATTGTTATCGTAACACCATTCTCATTTGGATAGATACTAAATGTTTCCATTGGGATGGTACTAGATGAGAAGACTAGCTTATATTCAGATTCTGCAGGCAGATCTAAATGAACGTCGAAGAGTTCTTGGTCATTAAAATTATGGATCGTTAGAATTTCTTGGTCATCACTCATACGTGAAAATGCAAAGAGATTACTATCACCATCAATTTTTACCCAATTAAACCCTTTTTCGTAGGCTTGATAATCATACTTCCAAAAGGCATCGTTTTCTTTATAGAAAGTAGATAAGGTTTTCATCATTTGATAGAAGGATTGGTGAATTGGAAATTGTAGTAAATTCCAATCCATTTCAGTATATTCATGCCATTCACGAATATGTCCCCATTCATTGCCCATAAAGAGTAATTTTTTACCAGGATGGGCAAAATAGAAGCTATAGTAGGCACGCGCCAAATTAAATTGATCTTCGTAATTTCCATCCATTTTCCCTATGATGGAGTGTTTCCCATGCACAACTTCATCATGTGAAAGTGGAAGAAGGAAATGCTCGTTTTGGTTGTAATACATTCCGAACGTTATTTCGTTTGAATGGTATTTGCGATAGACAGATGGGCGACCCATGTATTTTAGCGTATCGTTCATCCAGCCCAAATCCCATTTCATATCGAATCCTATACCGCCATCTTCTAAGGAATGGGTTACTTTTGGAAAGCTAGAAGAATCTTCTGCAATCATTAGAACACCTTTATAGTCCGTATGAACCATTGCATTGACACGCTTGATAAAATCGATGGCAGCATGGTTTATTTTGTCTTCAGTCGTTTCCCCTCGCCAATAAAGGAGATAGGATAGAGCGTCAACGCGTATGCCATCAAAATGGAAGTATTCTAGCCAATATTTCAAATTTGAAAGTAAGAAAGACCGTGTCATGCCTTTACCAAGGTCAAAATTGGCAGTTCCCCACTGATGATTTTCTCGATCATGCTCATAAGGGTATTCATACAACCAACTACCATCAAACTGGTATAGACCATGTGCATCTTTACAAAAATGTAATGGAACCCAGTCTAAGATAACGCCAATCCCAGCATGATGAAGCTGATCAACTAAATATTTTAATTCGTCTGGCTTACCAAACCGACTGGTGGGACTATAATAACCTGTGACTTGATAGCCCCATGATGCGTCTAATGGGTGCTCAGTAATTGGAAGCAACTCGACATGCGTATAGTTGTTTTCTTTGAGATGCTCGATCAAAAGCGGGGTGATATCCTTATAACTATTGAAGGCCTCCATCGGAGCCCCACCCTCATTTCTATTGACGAATTTTTGCTTCCAAGATCCCAAATGCACTTCATAGATGGAGACAGGTTGTTCTTTGAAGTCATATTCCACTCTCTCATTCATCCAAGCTTGATCTTTGAATTTATAGCGTGAGTTGTAGGTGGTAGAAGCAGTCTCTGGGCGAACTTGACTGAAAAATGCGTATGGATCAGCCTTATATATTTCCCGACCGTCATGGGTAATAATCAAATATTTATAATTCTCAAGTGACTTTAATCCTTCAACATAGAGTTGAAAAACACCATCAATTTCCCACTGCATTTGATGACTTCTTTGCCACGCATTAAAATCACCAATCACAAATACCTCCCTAGCATTAGGAGCATAGACACGAAAATGGGTACCGAGTATCTTGTTTCTCTCTTTTACCATGTGTGCACCCATCTTTTCGTAAAGGGTGGTATGTTCACCGGAATTCATATAATATAGGTCTAAATCAGTAAATTCTTTCATAGCAATCTCCATTGTGCAAAAGGAGTGGACGGGGGTCTCACTCCAAATCAATCTTTATTTGTATTCTAACCACTTATTTCATGATAGAGCCAGATGTATTTTTCAGCCGAAGCAGTCCAGCTAAAGTCTCGCTTCATCGCTTGTTCAACCATCCTAAACCAATCTTCTGGCCGGTCATAGTAAGTTTGAAGGGCTAAATCGTAGACTTGACGCATATTGTAGGCATCACGTCCTCCAAAACTAAAACCAGTACCTTCTTTTGTTTCCATGTTATAAGGTGTGACGGTATCAACTAGACCACCTGTTTCACGAACCAATGGGAGTGTTCCATAGTGCATAGAAATCAGTTGGCTAATACCACATGGTTCAAACATAGATGGCATTAAGAAGAGGTCACTTGCTGCGTATATTTGATGGGCGAGTGGCTCATTGTACCCACGATAGAAGGCGAATTTATCAGGATATGCCTGTTTGAAATGATTAAAGGCATTTTCAATATCAGTTTCACCATTTCCTAATATCACAAATTGAACATGAGCTTGTAGAAGATGTCCGAGTACCTCTGTCAAAAGATAGAAGCCTTTCTGCCAGGTTAAACGTGATACAATTCCTACCAGAATGACATTCTCATCTTGTGGCAGTGCAAATTGGGCTTGTAATGCCAATTTGTTTGCTTTTTTCTCAGCTATATTTTCCAAGCTGTAATTCTTTACTAAATAGTGATCTGTTTGGCTATCCCAACTATCATAGTCTATACCATTGACAATACCGACAAGATCATGTTTACGCAACTCTAAAACGTGTTGCATATTTTCACCAAATTCTTCTGTCAGAATTTCTCGTGCGTAGGTTTCTGAAACAGTTGTTACCTTATCAGCATACAAAATTCCTAATTTCATGAAACTGATGCATTCATCATGAAAACGTGCAATACCATCCAAGTAGTAGCTGTAGTCCATGCCAAGTGCAGACCACAGTGCCTGCTTATGAAAAATACCTTGGAAGGCTAAATTATGAATGGTAAAGACATGTTTGATGCTACGGAATTCTTCGCGGTAGCTATAGAATGTACGGCATAGGAAAGGAAGTGCAGCTGTGTGCCAATCATGTGTGTGCATGACATCTGGGAAGTAGTTCAGGGCTTCTAAGAGGCGACAAGTGGCATGTTGGAAATAACCAAATCGCATAGCGTCATCATCATATCCATATAATTCATCCCGTTCAAAGAAATCACGATGCTCAATGAAGTAGAAAGTCACACCATCAACGATTTGACGATAAACATTAGCCATGGATTGAATGTCGCCTGCTCGCACATCAAAGCTTGATACAAAGTCAAAGTCAGAATGATTGTGTATTGCAATCTTTTTATAAAGAGGAAGGACAACCCTTACATCCAGACCTTGCTTAACAAGTTCTTTAGGAAGTGAACCGATAACATCAGCTAAGCCACCAGTTTTGATGAATGGAAGTCCCTCAGATGCAACAAAGAGAACAGATTTTTTAGTCATATCAACTCCTAAATGATTTGATGAGGTTTCAGGTATGAAGGGGAAGTTTGACTTCCTTTGATGTCAATTGGGTGGATAATTTTAGTGGCTTTATCAACAATGGCATTTTCAATATTTGCGCCGGTCTTAATGGTCACACCATTGAGAATGATTGAGTTCTTTATCACAACACCCTCTTCAATGACAACATCACGGTCAATGACAGAATTTTCAACTTGACCATTGATATTCGCTCCATTTGCAACAATACAGCCTTTTACTTCAGCTAATGGACCATACAAGGTAGGAGAGGAGTCACTCGTCTGTGTATGGATAGGCCAGTCATGTTTGAAGAGCAATTTACGGGTATCCCGTTGAAGCAACTCCAGCTGAGTTGTAAAATAGGCTTCCACGCTGTTGATACAAGCAACAAAATCTCGATGAGCATATCCCATGATTTTGTATTGGTCCACAACATCTCTTAGAATATCTTTAAGCCAGTATAAAGAAGAAACCTTATTCGCACGTTGAATCAATTCGATAAAGGTCGTACGTTTCATGAAGTAAGCTTCTAATGAAACCGGGCGATTCTTGTATTTGCCATGATTTTCTTCAAATGCAATCACTCGACGGTCATCACCGAATTTCAACGTTTGACAGCCGATGAAATTTTCCTTCGCATCTGAAACGTTTTTATAGAGTACAGTGATGTCAGCTTCGTTTGCGATATGTTCCTCCAATACTTTTGAAAAATCTTGACTATAGATAAAGTAAGAAGGAGCGATTAAGACATATTCCTTCGTAGAGCTTTCGATATAATGGATATTTTCAGAAAATGCGTTAACATCATGCTGATAAACTGAGTTTGGATCTATCACACTGTTAAGCAAGCGTAATGAGCCACGTTTACTGTTGATGTTGTAGTGTTTACCGGTACCAACGTGCTGAATGGTAGAACGCATTCTTGCAGGCATATAAACTTGAAATTCAGTAATGCCTGAGTTAGACATATTTGATAGCACAAAGTCGATTAGACGGTAGCGACCTAGGAAGCTAAAAGCTTGAACACCACGGTGACTCATAACGTCACCAAAATGCACATTGTTTCCTTCAATATTTACAATTCCGAGTGTATTTCTTAGCATAGCATTCCTTTCTTACTTACTTACATTTTTGTCAACCAAAAGAATTTTATCAAGAGTTCCTGAAAGTTTTACATTATCAGCAATTTTCACATCCTCAGCAACAATGACATAGTCAAGCTCTGTGCCTTCACCAATCACTGATCCCGGTAACAGAACAGAGTTTTTAACAACCGCATCCTTATTTACCTGAACATCGTTTGAAATAACGGAATGTTCAACATAACCATCAATAACGGCCCCTTTATCAATATAGGCAGATTTAACAGTTGCAGAAGCACTAATAACTTGGGCGGGTGAACCTTTGTCTTCAGAGTAAATTCTCCAAGTTCTGTCGGACAAATCTAAATCACCAGAATGGTCAATTAAGTCCATATTTGACTCCCATAGGCTATTCACTGTACCCACATCTTTCCAATAACCTTGGAATGGATGGGCAATAAGAGTACGGCCATCTGAAAGATATTTTGGAATAATATCGTGACCAAAGTCGTGTGTAGAAGTTTCTAATTTATCATCTTCTTGTAGATATTTTTTAAGGGTTTTCCAGGTGAAAATGTAAATCCCCATCGAAGCCAGGTTGCTCTTTGGATTCTCTGGTTTCTCTTCAAATTCTTGGATGCGGTATTCTTCATCGGTATTCATGATACCAAAACGCGAAGCCTCTTTGATAGGGACTTCAATAACGGCGATAGTAGCATCCGCTTTCTTATGAATATGCGTATCAAGGAGTTTATCATAGTTCATCTTGTAGATATGGTCACCAGATAGAATAAGTACATACTCAGGATCATGGAGATCAATAAAGTCAATGTTTTGCGTAATCGCATCAGCTGTTCCTTTATATAATCCAAAACCTTCGATTTTTTCACTCGGTGGCAATACAAAGACACCAGATCCTTGTACATCAAGTCCCCAACGTTGTGATTGAGCAACATATGAATTCAAGAGAACAGGCTCATACTGGGTTAAAACACCAACAATATCAATACCTGAGTTGGCACAGTTACTAAGTGGAAAATCGATGATACGATATTTTCCCCCAAATGCGACTGCTGGTTTAGCGACTTTTTTAGTCAACCCTTCTAGACGGGTTCCCCGTCCACCAGCAAGGATCATAGCTAACATTTTATTTTGAGCCATCTAACCACTCCTTTGTATTTGATACATGTATTATAGCACAGAATGAAAAAAAATGAAAGCGTTTCACTGTTGTAAAATGAAAAAATTTCAATTATTTTACGAAACACTTTCACAAATATATTATATTAAATTCATAGGCATAAAAATTTAAATTTTATCGAATTTTACTTCCTCAAGAAGAAACTCTATAAATTTTTCACCCATATCAGAAAGAACTGCCTTTTCATGCTTGATATAGACCAATTCAATTTCATCATCATATTCTAGAGGGATTGAAACGATATTATCTCCGTTCAAATTGGAGTTAAGAATACCTGTTGCAATAGTGTAGCCATCAAGTCCAATTAACAAATTAAAAAGAGTTGCACGGTCAGAGACAACGATTGACTTTTTATGGTGTTCTTGAGATAAAATTTCTTCTGAGAAGTAGAAGGAGTTATGAATCCCTTGTTCGTAGCTGAGATAAGGGAAATCAACTAAGTCAGACAGTTTGATTGATTTCTTAGAGGCAAGGGGATTGGTTTTACTAACAAAAATATGAGGACTTGCTGTAAAAAGATACGTATGAGACAAGCGATAATCATCTAGTAATTTGAGAAGAACCTCACGATTATAGCTATTCAAAAAAAGGACACCTATCTCAGAACGGAAATTCTTCACGTCATCAATAATTTCCCAAGTCCGCGTTTCCCTTAAGAATAGTTCATAGTATTCCATCTCTGTTTCCTTTAACAAGGAAACGAAAGCATTTACGACAAAAGCATAGTGCTGGGAAGACACACTGAATAATTGTCGTTTGGCATTCGGATTTTTATAGCGGTCTTCCAATAATTCAGTCTGTTCAACAATCTGCCGTGCGTAAGAAAGAAATTCCATCCCGTCCTTTGTTAAGGTAATTCCTTTGGGGTTTCGATAGAATATTTTGATATTCATTTCTTTTTCAAGATCTCGCACAGCGTTTGAAAGACTTGGTTGTGTGATAAATAATTGTTTGGCAGCTTCATTCATACTGCCTGTTTCAGCGATTTTGATAATGTAAAATAATTGTTGAATTCTCATAGTTCTATTTTAACATGAAAATTGACAAATGATATGAAAAAATGTATAATGCTGAAAATAGTAACCTTTAACTTAGTCCAGAGAGGCGAAGAAGGGAACGTGATAAAAAGGACAGATTCTGTCTTCTTTTCGTGTAACCTTGCTAGCCAGCAAGGTTTTTTCTCTGCACCGACTTTCTTGTATTCTGAGAATTATAGAATAGGGGAAAAATGATTTTAAAAGAACAAATGTTACTTGTTGAACAAGTTCAACTTGCACCACGAATTTTTTCAATGATTTTGCAAGGAGAGATGGTTTCCGAAATGAGGATTGGACAATTTATCCATATTCGGGTTCCAAATGATGCAATGCTCTTGCGGAGACCGATTTCCATTTCTGAAATTGATTATGGTAGGTCCCAATGTCGGATTATTTACCGTGTGGAGGGTCTTGGGACAGATGTTTTCTCAAACATGGTTGCAGGGGATTATTTGGATGTCATGGGGCCACTCGGAAATGGTTTTGAGATTGATTTTCTCAAAGATGGTGATCCGATACTTATTATTGGTGGTGGCATCGGTGTTCCTCCTCTGGTGGAGGTAGCAAAACAAGCTGCGAAGCGTGGTGCTAAGGTCACGTCAGTCATTGGCTTTGCCACTAAAGAAGCTGTGATATTGGAGGAGGAGTTGGCGCAGTATGGCTCTGTTCAGGTCACAACAGATGATGGTTCCTATGGAATTAAAGGTTCTGTGGCAACAGTAGTGGAGCAGCTGACAAATGACTTTTCTGCCATCTATTCCTGTGGAGCGCCTGGTATGATGAAGTATGTTGACCAACGGTTCCAAGATCATCCACATGCCTACCTCTCGCTTGAAGCCCGCATGGCTTGTGGGATGGGCGCTTGCTATGCCTGTGTTGTCAAACCAAAGGGAGGACAAGAGCACGAGAACAAGCGCGTCTGCAAAGAAGGTCCAGTGTTTGAGACTGGAAGTCTGGTTTTATAGGAGGACAACATGGAGAAACGTTTAGCGATTTCCTTACCAGGTTTAGAATTAAAAAATCCCATTATTCCTGCATCTGGTTGTTTTGGTTTTGGTCAAGAGTATGCAGATTATTATGACCTTAACCAGCTTGGATCAATTATGATTAAAGCGACCACTCGTCATCCTCGATATGGCAATGCGACTCCCCGTGTTGCGGAAACTCCAGCAGGTATGCTCAATGCCATTGGCCTTCAAAATCCTGGTGTTGATGCCGTCTTGTCCGAAAAACTCCCCTGGTTGGAACAGCATTTTCCAGATTTGCCTATCATTGCCAATGTAGCTGGTTTCTCAAACGAAGAATATGCCTACGTTTCAGGAAAAATTTCAAAGGCTCCGAATGTGAAGGCAATTGAGCTAAACATTTCTTGTCCCAATGTAGACCATGGTAACAATGGTCTTCTAATAGGACAGGTGCCAGAATTAGCTTATGAAGCTGTAAAAGCAGCAGTTACAGCATCATCCTTGCCAGTCTATGTCAAACTCACACCGAGTGTAGCTGATATTACCCTTTTGGCTAAAGCGGCTGAGGATGCAGGTGCAAGTGGCTTAACGATGATCAATACCCTAGTTGGTATGCGATTCAATTTGAAAACTCGACAACCGATTCTGGCAAATGGTACGGGTGGTATGTCTGGCCCAGCTGTGTTTCCAGTTGCACTCAAGCTCATCCGTCAAGTCGCTCAGATGACGAATCTTCCTATCATAGGAATGGGCGGTGTAGATTCGGCAGATAAAGCCCTTGAAATGATGATTGCAGGCGCAGCGGCTATCGGTGTGGGAACGGCGAATTTCACGGACCCATTTGCTTGTCCAAAGATTATTCAAGACTTGCCAAAACGCATGGAAGTTTATGGTATTGATTGTTTGGAACAGTTACGGAAAGAGATTCGTACAAGCTTGAGTCAAGATTGACAAGCTTCGTATAAAAGAGTAATATTAAAGAAACTAACTCCTTTAACTATGTCCAGAGAGGCTGGGAAGGTGTCATGTAAATTGCTTGAAAATGTATTTTTCAGGCTGACTTCGTGTACAACCCTGTCTCAATTGGCAGGGTTTTTATGCATATTTGAAAGGATTTTATGAGAGAGAATCGACCAATTATTGCCCTAGATTTTGCAAGCAGAACAGAAGTGCAAACATTCCTAGAACAGTTTCCAAGCCAAGAAAAACTATTTGTAAAGGTAGGAATGGAACTATACTATGCGGAAGGCCCTGATATCATTCACTATTTGAAAGACTGCGGTCACAGTATTTTCTTAGACTTGAAACTTCATGATATTCCCAATACCGTTGAGTCTGCGATGCGAGTATTGGCAAAACTCGGTGTGGATATGACAAATGTTCACGCTGCTGGTGGTGTGGAGATGATGCAGGCAGCTCGTAGAGGATTAGGGGAGGATGCGATTTTAATCGCTGTTACTCAGTTGACCTCAACATCTGAAGAGCAGATGAGAAAGGACCAAAATATTCAAACCAGCTTACAGGATGCAGTAGTGCATTATGCTCAAAAGGCTCAAGAAGCAGGTTTAGACGGGGTTGTCTGTTCCGCTCATGAAGTTAAATTCATAAAAGAAGCTACAAATCCCGAATTTGTTTGTCTGACACCTGGAATTCGGCCAAGTGGTGGAGAAATCGGTGATCAAAAACGAGTCATGACACCAGCAGATGCTGCTCGTATCGGTAGTGATTACATCGTAGTAGGTCGCCCGATTACAAAATCAGAAGATCCTTATGAATCCTATTTGGCAATCAAAGAAGAATGGAGTCGTGGATGATTCAAATGAGGTAATGGGTCTTTCATTTATAAATGGATTGATTTAAGGCTCGAGGAGAAGATATGGGAAAGATTATGTCAAAGGATTTATTTTTTGATGATTCTAAGTACCGTTTTGATGATGGTAAAGTTGAGCATTTTTCACCAAACTTAGTGTTAAATGGCTATAAAAGTGACAAGCGTTCACGAATAGAATCAGCATTTTTAGGTGGATACAAGGCTATTCGGCGGGATGGTCATGTAGAGAAGGCACGCATTTAAAAGGAGGTCTATTATGACATTAGCAACAGAAATCGCATCACACTTATTGGATATTAAGGCAGTTCATCTGCGTCCTGAAAAGCCATTTACATGGGCATCAGGTATCAAATCCCCTATCTATACAGATAATCGTATTACACTATCTTATCCTGAAACTCGAAATCTGATTGAAGATGGCTTTGTTCAACGAATTGAAGAGGAATTTCCTGAGGTTGAGGTGATTGCCGGAACTGCCACAGCCGGTATCCCACATGGTGCCATCATTGCAGATCGGATGAATTTACCATTTGCCTATATTCGAAGCAAACCAAAAGATCATGGTGCAGGTAATCAATTAGAAGGTCGCATCATCAAGGGACAAAAAATGGTGGTTGTTGAAGATCTGATTTCTACTGGAGGATCTGTACTAGATGCCGTAGCAGCAGCTGAGCGTGAAGGTGCTGAAGTGATTGGTGTGGTAGCTATTTTCACATATGAGTTGCCAAAGGCAGAACGAAATTTTGACAATGCTGGCGTGAAATTGGTGACACTCAGCAATTATTCAGAGTTAATCAAGGTTGCAAAAGTGCAAGGTTACATTAGTGCGGATGGTTTAGATTTACTTAAAAAGTTTCGTCAAGATCAAGAAACTTGGCAAGAAAAGTAAGATGTTAAGGAATTGACTGTTTTTTGGGAACTCAACTTGCAAAGTGGTATAATGGACTTCTAAGAATAGTGAAGATATACAGAAAGATTCTTTGAGGGAGTTGAAATGATTTCAGTTATTGTACCGTGCTTTAATGAGGAAGAAACGATTCATTATTTTTATCAGGCGATGGAAAAGGTTCGAATAAAAATGAATGAGGAGTTTGAATATATTTTTGTCAATGATGGTTCTAAAGATAGTACTTTATCTATTTTACGTTCATTGTCTGTGCAAGATCGGTCTGTGAGTTATCTTTCATTTTCTCGTAATTTCGGCAAAGAAGCTGCCCTTTTTGCGGGTCTCGAGGCAGCCAATGGTCATTTAGTAACAGTCATGGATGCTGACTTACAAGACCCACCTGAAATGTTGATGGAAATGAAGCAAATGCTTGACGATAATTCAGACTTGGATTGTGTGGGAACTCGTCGTGTCAGTCGTGACGGTGAGCCACTGATTCGTAGTTTTTTTGCAACATTATTCTACAAATTGATGAATAAAATCAGCCAGGTGGAGGTCGTTGACGGTGCACGTGATTTCCGTCTCATGCGGCGTCATATGGTTGATGCCATTCTTTCTGTTTCTGAATATAACCGTTTTTCCAAAGGCTTATTTTCTTGGGTAGGTTTTAATACAGAATACCTGCCCTATAAAAATGTTGAGCGTGTTGCTGGTGAAACTAGTTGGTCTTTATGGAAGTTACTGTCTTACTCAATTGAAGGAATTATCAACTTTTCGGATACACCTTTAAATATAGCATCCTACACAGGATTCTTTACATTCTTGTTGTCACTGGTTTTAATGGTTTTCGTAGTCATCAAAACCTTGGTATTCGGTGATCCGACAATTGGCTGGCCGTCGACTATCTGCATTATCTTATTTTTAGGTGGCCTGCAGTTGATGACTATTGGTATACTCGGTAAATATTTGGCAAAAATTTTCTTGGAAACGAAGAAACGTCCGATTTACATTGTTAAAGAGAGAAGTTCAAACTAGGAGTGATGTATGGAACATTCGGCTTGGCACGAACCGATAAAGGCACAGTTGCCAGATCATTATTTTAACAAAATCAATCAATTCTTAGATCAAGTTTATGCCAGTGGTACCATCTATCCGCCTCGAGATAAGGTATTTGCTGCTATTCAGGCAACAGAATTGAAAAATGTCAAGGTAGTTATATTAGGTCAGGACCCCTATCACGGACCTGCTCAGGCACAGGGCTTATCGTTTTCAGTTCCGAACTCGGTGGCAGCTCCGCCATCTCTTCAAAACATCTTAAAAGAATTGAAGGATGATATTGGAGTCAAGGAAGACCATGATTTGACAGCATGGGCGGAACAAGGTGTGCTTTTGCTCAATGCTTGTTTAACTGTTCCAGCAGGTCAGGCAAATGGGCATGCGGGGCAAATCTGGGAGCCTTTTACGGACGCTGTTATTAAGGTGGTCAATAGCTTAGACCAGCCTGTCGTCTACATTCTATGGGGTACCTATGCTCGCAAGAAAAAAGTGCTGATAACCAATCCTAAACATCTGATTGTTGAATCCGCTCATCCTAGCCCACTTTCAGCTTATCGAGGTTTCTTTGGAAGCAAACCCTTCTCCCAAGCAAATGCTTTTTTAGCATCTCATGGAAGTACGGGAATTAATTGGCTCCAATAATTGTTATTTGGTCATACAAGGAGAATAAAAATGTTATTAGTGAAAAATGGTCGTGTTTTAGATCCTCAAACTGGACTAGATAAAACTTGCGACATCTTAATAGATGGAAAGAGAATTGTAAAAATTGCGGAGTCAATTTCTGCTGACGTTGAACAAGTGCTTGATGCAACAGGATTAGTTGTTGCCCCTGGTTTGGTTGATATTCATGTTCATTTTCGTGAGCCTGGTCAGACCCATAAAGAAGATATTCACACAGGAGCCTTAGCAGCCGCAGCTGGTGGCTTTACTTCTGTTGTAATGATGGCTAACACTAATCCGACGATTTCTACAGTAGAAACTCTGAATGAAGTCCTGGAATCTGCTAAAAAAGAAGCCATCCATATTTATAGTGTGGCAACCATTACCAATCAATTTGATGGGCAAAATCTGACCGATTTTTCCGCCTTATTGGAAGCTGGAGCGGTCGCCTTTTCGGACGACGGTATTCCTTTGACAAATGCTGGCGTGGTTAGAAAAGCTATGAAATTAGCCAAAGTGCAGGGCTGTCTCCTCAGTCTGCATGAAGAAGACCCTGACCTGAATGGTGTCTTGGGACTCAACGAGCAAGTGGCCGAAAAATATTTTCATGTTTGTGGTGCAACTGGCGTAGCAGAATACAGTATGGTCGCTCGCGATGTCATGATTGCCTATGAAACGGGTGCGCGTGTTCATATCCAGCATTTATCCAAAGCCGAGTCGGTCAAGGTGGTTGAATTTGTTCAAGGTCTCGGAGCAAATGTTACAGCAGAAGCAGCACCCCAACATTTTTCACGAACAGAAGACTTACTTCTAACAAAAGGTGCCAATGCCAAGATGAATCCGCCGTTACGCTTGGAGAGCGATCGGTTGGCAGTGATTGAAGGATTGAAATCTGGTGTTATCTCTGTTATTGCAACGGATCATGCTCCTCATCACGCGGATGAAAAAAATGTAGAAGATCTCACAAAGGCTCCATCAGGAATGACAGGCTTGGAAACATCGCTTTCACTTGGCCTGACTCACTTGGTAGAAGAAGGACACTTGAAGCTCATGCAATTGCTGGAAAAAATGACTATTAATCCTGCCAAGCTCTACGGTCTTGATGCTGGCTATCTTGCGGAAAACGGTCCTGCAGACCTTGTTATTTTCAATCCAGATGCAAATCGAACAGTCACAGCTGATTTTGCGTCAAAATCTGCAAACTCCCCATTTATCGGTGATACTTTGAAAGGCGATGTCTACTTTACAATTTCAGATGGAAGAATCGTTTATCATAAAAAATAAAAGCATATGGAACTGTAGCCAACTTGGTTGCAGTTTTTTTAACGTTAAAGCCACATTTAGATGCATCATATAGGAAGTCAAGTCTTGCTGAGATGGAAATGATTGTGGAAGTGTTCAAAATATTTCCAGGTATTCTAACGAAAATTTCAACAGTATCATTTCAAATATCTGTTTAAACAACAAGGAAATCGTTCCAAAATTCATTTTTGAATACCTCAATGCCATTCTAATACAAACATTTTACGAACATTTTAACTATGATAACGAATTCAATGTTTTTGTTTTTAGATAGAGAAGTGTATAATAACTATATAACTCACTTAAGAAAGGTCGATTTATGAAAAAGAAAGATTTATTGTTGCCTGTGTTGTCTACCCTGTTGTTGTCGCCAGTGATTTTGGCTCAACAAGTTCAAGCTGATGAAGTACAGACTGCAGATACCTCATCAACTATTGTCCAACAGACTGAAACTACAGGGACAAGTGCAAGTTTTTCTAATTCAGCTTTAAATACTCCAGAGACAGGATCATCTGGTTCAACAAGAGATGGGGCAACTGCTGATGCAGTGGCTATCAAAGCTAGTGCCCCGACTGAAACTACTGCCTCTAGTACGGCTACTGATTCAATTGAAGCAGTTATCATTCACACAAACGACGTTCATGGTCGAATTCTTGAAGAAAAAGGCGTAATCGGTGATGCCAAGGCTGCTGCAGTCATTGAAGAAGAACGTAGTAAAGTTGAAAATACAATTGTGGTGGATGCTGGTGATGCCTTCCAAGGACTGCCAATTTCCAACTCTACAAAAGGTGAAGACAGAGCCAATATCATGAACCAAGTCGGCTATGATGCCATGGCTGTTGGTAACCATGAATTTGACTTTGGGATGGATCAAGCAATCAAATACAAAGAGACCTTGAACTTCCCACTATTGAGTGCTAACACTTACGTTAATGGCGCTCGTGTTTTTGAAGCTTCAACCATCGTTGATAAAACGCCAACTGTTGTCGGTGATGAATTTGTAGTCATTGGGGTAACAACACCAGAAACTGCTATAAAGACACACCCAAAAAATATTGAAGGTGTTACATTTGCAGATCCTATTACCGAAGTAAATAAGGTCATTGATGAAGTAGAAGCACGTGCACTTGCTGATAATCGTGTCTATAACAACTACATCATTCTTGCGCACTTAGGTGTTGATGCGACAACTCCTGTAGAGTGGAGAGGTTCAACACTTGCAGAAGCCTTATCACAAAATAGCAAACTTGCTGGCAAACGTGTGATTGTTATTGATGGCCATTCCCATACTGTTCAATCTGCTACATATGGTGACAATGTAACCTATAACCAGACAGGTTCCTATTTGAATAATATCGGTAAAGTTACCTTAAAATCTGAACAATTATTGGGCGAAGCAAGTCTTATTTCTGCTGCAGATACGGCCTCTGTGACACCAGATGCTTTAATTACTGAGCTTGTGAATGAAATCAAAGTAAAATATGAAGCTGAAAATGCTCAAGTAGTGATTGAAAACAACCTAGTTGAATTGAATGGTGAGCGTTCAAATGTTCGTGTACGTGAAACTAACTTAGGTAATGCTGTAACAGATGCTATCTACGCATATGGTCAAACAGGTTTCTCAAATAAAACTAGCCTTGCTGTGACAAACGGCGGTGGTCTTCGTGCAACTATTGCTAAAGATCAACCTGTTACAAAAGGTGATATTATTGCAGTTTTACCATTTGGTAATATCATTTCACAAATTACAGTGACTGGTCAGCAAATTCAAGATATGTTTACGAAGTCATTGTCATCTGCCCTGCAAACTGACAAAGAAACAGGCAAATTCCTCCTAGATGAAAACGGAGCGCCTCTCTTTGAGGCAAGTGGCGGTTTCTTGCAAATCTCTGGTGCAACAGTATTTTATGATCCAACTTTACCAGTTAAAGAACGTGTGCTTCTTATTGGCATCTTAAATCCTGAGACTGGAGAATATGATGACTTGGATTTAGAAAAAACGTATTATCTCGCTACAAATGATTTCTTAGCTGCAGGTGGGGATGGCTATACAATGCTTGGTGGTGCTCGCGAAGAAGGTCCGTCAATGGATAGTGTATTTGCAGATTACCTAAAAACTGCTGACCTATCAGCCTATGCAGACATCAATCCATATTCTCGAATTATTCCTGTAGATTCTACCTTGGATACTGATGAAGATGGTTATCCTGACTTCATCGAAGTCATTGTTGGTACAGATCCTGAAAATGCAGCTTCAAATCCAGATTCCACTTCAACTGAGTCACCAAATCAAGGCTCAAATGGATCTACATCAGACAATAAGGCTCCTGTTGACACGCCTAAGGAAAAAGATGGCAAATCTGAAACTGTAAAAGGCAATGAAATTCTCAAAAAAGCACCACTGGCTAACGGAACCACTCCTGTGGCCAAGTCAGGAGTTTTACCAAATACTGGAGATCAATCAAGTCTTGGACTCAGCTTATTTGGTTTAGGACTCGCTGGACTGGCAATGGCTCTACGTCGTAAAGAAGAAATGTAAGCAATTTTTTTGAAACAGGGTCTTCGGACTCTGTTTTTTAATGGAGGAACTATGCAAACTGTATTTCAATATCAAAGAGAAGGCAAACGTGAACCAATCTCATCCTATGTCGTGCTCAGTAACTCACCACGCCGTAAGGAGTTATTAAAGTTCTTGAAACCACACATTACCTCTGTTGAAGTGGACGAACGAGGAATTGAAGAATATTTTATGAACCAATTTGCTTCCGATGATTTTCTCACTCGGGCAGCTAAAACGTGTTGTGAGATTTCCAAGGCCAAGTCTGAGATCAAGTTGGCCCCAGAACATCTCTATATTTCGGCAGATACAATTGTAATCGCAGACGAACAGATTTTTAATAAACCAAAAGATTTGACCGAGGCTGAAGAGATGTTTCGATCCTATTTTGGCAAGAGTCATTATGTGGTGACCTCAGTTTGTCTACGAACGTCGCAATCACTGGATGTTTTCTATACGCTGGCACAGATTGATTTTGTTGACTATTATCCCGCACTAGAGGAGCTAATTCAGTCCTATATTTTTGAAAAGCAACCACTTGACAAGGCAGGTGCCTATGGTATTCAGGAGCTGGATCCACGATTTGTGGCGAGTATTTACGGGGATGTTCATACCATTATCGGTCTTCCAGTAGCAGAAGTATCTCGCAGGATATTTGACGACAGCGATTTTGAAAAATAGCAGAGCTGGCAGTCTGGTTTGTGGTATAATGGAGGACGAATAGGAGAGTTTATGAGTGTCGACATTGAAAAATACAAGCAATTGGCCCTGCAGAAGCAAGGAGAACACCGAAAATTTCTAGCAAATCTCAAGAAAAGAGCGCCTAAGAATTTAGACAGAATCGTACAGGACATTCACGCAGAAGTCTTTTCTGAAATTGATTGTACAGAATGTGCAAACTGTTGCAAAACATTGGGGCCACTTTTTACCGAAGCTGATATTACTCGCATTGCCAAACATCTTCGTATGAAACTACCTGTTTTCGAAGAGATGTATTTGCGAGTAGACGAAGATGGAGATAAGGTATTTCAGGCAATGCCTTGCCCATTCCTAGGTGGAGATAATCTTTGTAGCATCTATGATGCGAGACCAAAAGCTTGCCGAGAATTTCCTCATACCGATCGCAAAAAAATCTATCAAATCAACAATTTAACCATAAAAAACTCCTTGATTTGCCCCGCAGCTTATCTCTTTGTTGAAAAACTGCGGGAAAGAATCAGTTAATTTTTCCCATTCCTACTTGGTTTTACTTCTTCGGAATTTTTTCGAAAACTTCCAGACTAATTTTCAAACTTTTGTTGCAAACGCTTGCGTATTGCGTTATAATATCTTATATATCTCATAGATAGGAGAACTTCGTGAAACAATATAAGAATTACATCTTTGATTTTTATGGTACTCTAGTAGATATTGTAACGGATGAAAACAAGTTGGAATTATGGGAAAAGCTGGCTGCTATCTATAATTCCTTTGGATGTTCTTATGGTGCTAGACAGCTGAGAAGTGCATTCCAAGAAACTGCGAATGAAGCAGAGCTTGATTTGATCCGGATCAGTCCTTACCAAGATGTCGAAATTGACTTAGAGAAAGTATTTGTTCAATTACTGACTGATACCAAATATGGACGGGAAACCCAAAATAAGCCTGCTGATTTAAAGACTTTCGGACAAATGGTAGCTACCGTATTCCGGGTCCTTTCTCGTGAAAAATTAGAAGCTTATCAGTATACCTTAGCTACCCTAGAGGAACTACATAATAGGGGTGCACGATTGTTTATCTTATCCAATGCTCAGCGAATATTTACCCAAGCTGAGATTGAACTAACAGGTTGCGCAACCTTTATGGAGAAAATTTATATTTCCTCAGATTATCGCATTAAGAAACCTGAACCCGAATTTCTGCTAGGTTTAATGGGTGAAAATCAGTTAAATCCAGCTGAAACAGTCTTTGTCGGTAATGACTTGACTTCAGACATTGCTATTGCTCAAGCTGTTGGAATTGATGGTGTCTTACTGAATACTTTCCCTTACAGTCCTGATGAGATCTTTGCTTACCAAGAAAAAGGTTGGGACTTTACGATTATCAATGATATTATTGAACTGATTCGTTAGATGATAACCCTAAGAACTACCTTCATCAATTTGGAAGTAGTTCTTTTGATTTTCTCATTTTCTATTTCTCAAGAAGGAACATACTTTGAAATAAACTATTCAAGAACTTTTAGATAATTATCGACAGATGGTTTTATACAAAGATAAAGAATTGATGATTTCCCTTTATCATCATGACATTTTTATCTATGATGTTGCTGGCCAATGGGCGCTTAAAGTCAAACAAGAATTAATTGCAATGGTTGAGGATTGGTTTAAAGTCATTTCCCTAGGTGAAGTAGTGGTTGATTTTTCAAATCTAACCATCAAGTCTTCCCATTACTGTGCCTTTGCCTATTTTGATGCAACTTTTTCAAAACTAAAAAATGAAGTGGTAGTGCAATCTGTTATTGAGCGATTTACACTCTGTTTGGTGTTTGGGGATGGCTGGAAAATAATACACCAGCATGCCAGCCACCCACTAGAAGTTTCTCATAATTGATAATACATAAATATAATTATGTAATTAATCGATATTTTTTCAATAAGAGCCATTACTAACTTTCAAGGTAAATTTTTGATATACTATTAAGGAATAAAAAATTAGAAAGGTTCTGTTTTGGGTCATCCCCATACAGTAGCCAGATATTCTGGCTAGAGGTATTAGTTTCATGTCTCAAACCCACATTAATGTTATCGGAGCTGGATTGGCTGGCTCAGAAGCTGCTTATCAGATTGCCAAACGCGGCATTCCTGTCAAACTCTACGAGATGCGTGGTGTCAAGCCGACTCCTCAGCACAAGACAGACAAGTTTGCTGAGTTGGTTTGTTCCAATTCATTCCGTGGTGATAGTTTGACCAACGCTGTCGGCCTTCTTAAGGAAGAGATGCGTCGTTTGGATTCCATTATCATGCGAGCTGGTGAAGCCCACCGTGTGCCTGCTGGGGGTGCCATGGCCATGGACCGTGAGAATTTCTCTCAAGCAGTCACTGATGAGATTCACAACCACCCACTGATTGAGGTGATTCGTGAGGAGATTAAAGAGATTCCTGATGATGCTATTACAGTTATCGCGACGGGACCTTTGACATCTGACGCCTTGGCGGAGAAGATTCACGCGCTTAATGGTGGCGACGGTTTTTACTTCTACGATGCGGCAGCACCGATTGTCGACAGCTCGACCATTAACATGGACTTGGTTTATCTTAAGTCTCGTTACGACAAGGGAGAAGCTGCCTATCTCAATGCTCCAATGAACAAGGAGCAGTTCACTGCTTTTTATGAGGCCTTGATTTCAGCCGAAGAGGCGCCGCTCAATTCCTTTGAAAAAGAAAAATACTTTGAAGGCTGTATGCCTATTGAAGTCATGGCCAAACGTGGAATCAAAACCATGCTATATGGCCCAATGAAGCCAGTCGGTCTGGAATACCCTGAAGATTACAAGGGACCACGTGATGGCGAATACAAGACACCGTACGCAGTTGTTCAGCTCCGTCAGGACAACGCAGCAGGTAGTCTTTACAACATTGTAGGCTTCCAGACCCACCTTAAGTGGGGTGAGCAGAAGCGTGTCTTCCAGATGATTCCAGGACTCGAAAATGCTGAATTTGTCCGTTATGGTGTCATGCACCGCAATTCCTACATGGATTCGCCAAACTTATTGGAACAGACCTTTGCGACCAAGAAAAATCCAAATCTTTTCTTTGCAGGTCAAATGACAGGAGTAGAAGGCTATGTCGAGTCTGCTGCCTCTGGCTTAGTGGCTGGTATAAATGCTGTTCGCCGCTTCCGTGGCGAAGACCCAGTCATCTTCCCACAGACCACAGCCATCGGAGCTCTGCCATTCTACATCACCCACACCGAAAGCAAGCACTTCCAGCCTATGAATGTCAACTTTGGTATCATCAAGGAGCTGGACGGACCGCGTATCCGCGATAAGAAAGAGCGTTATGAAGCAATAGCAGAGCGTTCCCTCAAGGACTTGGAAGAGTTTTTGACGGTTTAAGCCGATAGTTTTCCGACGAAAAGTATCGGGAAAACTTGGATGGTAGATGGTAAACTGATAGGGAAAGGGGAAGTTGATGATAAAAGAGTTCAATGCAACCGTACGTTACCTAGAGTCCGTTTTAGAAAGCGAAATCGATGAACGGGAATTTTTGCGCATATCAGGATATTCCGTTCCCATGTTTAGTCGTCTCTTTTCGATTCTGACAGATATGTCCTTGTCAGAATACGTTCGGTTACGAAAGTTGACGCGAGCTGCTATGGACATTCGTGAAGGACAGGCAAAGATTATAGATATATCCCTTAAATATGGGTATGAATCTTCGGATTCTTTTGCCTTTGCCTTCAAACAATTTCATCAGATTTCTCCTAGTCAAGTGCGTAAGGGGTTGCCTTTTAAGGTCCTCTTACCCTTGCAACTATCATTAACCATCCAAGGAGGTAAAGAAATGGAGGTTCGTATTGAAAAGAAGGCTAGTTTTACAGTTGCTGGACTTCTTCGCACAGCAATCAGTAACGAAGTGTGTCCGCAGGTATGGGAAGACTTGTTCAAGAACCATACTTATGAAGAGTTAGCTGCTCTAGGAAGTGGGCAGTCCTTTGGAGTTTGTACATTAGCTCAAGCGGACGAGACGATTAATTATATGGCTGCTTATGATGTCACAGATAGGGAAAAAGCGACTAAGTTAGGCTTAGAACTTCTTGATGTTCACGAAGCTGACTATGCTATTTTTACCCTAACAGGCCCTGTTCCTCAATCTATTCATGCAGGATGGCGTTATGCGCTAGAAACTTTTTTTCCTGAACACGGCTATCGCCATTCAGGTGCACCAGATTTTGAGTACTATTTTGAAGGAGACATGAGTTCCCCAGACTACCAAATGGAACTCTGGATTCCCATTGTGAAAGTATAATGTACAGGACACCTTCGGGTGTCTTTTGTGTTATACTGGGATTAGAAAAGCGGAGGAGAAATACGATGCACCACGATACTTGGAAGGGAATTATTCTGCAGAACCAAGGTTTGTTGAAACCCCAGTCTGTTCAGCAAATCTGCCAAAATCTCAATGGGTTGCAGACTCAGTTTCAGCCCTATGTACATATCGGTTTTCGTAATCGAATGACCAATGAAGCATTTTAAAATCAGGACTGGCAAGCCTCACTGACACGCCAATGGTCACTTCGACGGACAGTTCATGCCTACCTCAAATCGGAAATTCCTCTCTATATTCATGAAGGGAGAATGGCAAGCGTTGATTATCTTGAAACAGTAAGTTGGGATGGTGCTCTACCACAGGTTAAGAAAAAATTTCATCAAGTTATTTTGGAAGCCTTAGAAACTGGCCCTATGACTCGTGAAGAGTTGAAGATTCTTTACCGAGCTGAGAATATTGGAGTAGAAGAAGAAAAACAAGTTTTCAATGCATGGGGTGGTCTCCTTCGTTATATGGTTGAACGAGGAGAAATTTACCAGGAGTATGGGGTAAAAAGGTTTCATCGGTTACGTGACTTTCAACCACTACCAAAGAAAGAAGCTGAGCTGGAAATAGCACGACGATATTTTTCAGGCTTTGGGCCAGTCAGTTTAGCAGATGCTCGTTATTATTTCAAAGAAAACAAATCGACCATTCTTAGTTTGATGTCCAAATTAGATTTACAAACCCTTCAAGTAGATGGGGAAGAGCGATTTTACCTTGGCCAGCTCGAAGAGGCTGAGTTTCCTGATTGTCTTTTCATTGCTGGATTTGACTAATTGTTATTGGCCTATAAAAAGAAAGCTAACCCATTTTTTAATCCCAAGAATATTCAGCAGATTTATACTCTGACAGGTATTGTCAAACCTGTAGTTTTTTATAAAAGGCGATTTGTGGCAACTTGGAAACGTGATAAAGGTACTATGTTACTAGACATCTTTGAAGACATCAGCCAACAAGAAAAGAAAGAATTGGAAGATTACCGCCAAATGTACGAGGAAGTCTTGAAGCAATAGCTGGTTTATGTTTGGTAAATACGAAAATTGTAAAAAAAATAACTAAATTTTCAGAATATTTCATAAAAACTATGATATAATACTTAAAATACCTATGAAAGAGATTACTATGAATAAGTCTTACTTTTATTTGGACATGAAAACACATGAATTAGAAGTTCCCTTCACAGGGAGGAACCGTCGTGTCCGTGTATTGTTGCCTAAGGGATATGCTGAAGATACGGAAAGGACCTATCCTGTTGTCTATTTCCATGATGGACAAAATGTTCTCTATAGCAAAGAATCATTTTCAGGTCATTCTTGGAAAGTTATTCCAACGATCAAGCGCAATCCAGATATTAGTAAAATGATTGTGGTGGCGATTGATAATGATGGAATGGAACGGATGCATGAGTATGCAGCTTGGAAGTACAGTGAAACAAGCATCCCAGGTGTTCAATTTGGTGGGAAAGGGACCTTGTACGCCGAATTTGTCATGGATGTGGTAAAACCCTTTATTGATAAAGAGTACCGGACCAAATCCGACAAGGCACATACGGCTATGATTGGTTCGTCATTGGGTGGCAACATCACCCAGTTTATGGGATTAGCCTACCAAGATCAAATTGGCTGTTTAGGTGTCTTTTCATCTGCTAACTGGCTTCATCAAGATGCATTTGATCGTTTTATTGAGCGTAAAAAACTAGACCCAAGTCAACGAGTTTACATTTATGTGGGTACTGAAGAAGCTGATGATACTGACAAAACATTGATGGCAGGCAATATCAAGCAAGCTTATATCAATTCATCATTGACCTATTATCGACAGTTGATCTCTGGTGGAGTTCATTTGCACAATTTAGAGTTAGAAGTGATTTCAGGTGCGGTACACAACGAGGAGGCTTGGGCCTTATACTTACCAGATTGTCTACGTTTTTTAAGTGAACATTGGTCATAAATCAAAAAATATAAAAGGAGGACGTCATTATGCATGTCGAATTTTTAAGTCATTGGTCAGGAAACCTTGGTCGTGAAATGAACTTGAATCGTTATGGTCACGCAGGTATTCCGGTGCTCGTTTTTGCTTCATCAGGTGGTTCCTACAATGAATTTGCTGATTTTGGTATGATTGAGGCTTGCCGCGGGTCTATCGAAGCAGGTCATGTACAATTTTTCACCCTTACCAGCTTTGATAATGAAAGTTGGTTGGCTGATTGGAAATCCATTCATGATAAAGCAGAAGCTCACCGTGCCTATGAACGCTATGTGATTGAAGAAGCGATTCCATTTATTAAACATAAAACTGGCTGGTTTGATGGTATGATGGCAACTGGTTGCTCAATGGGAGCTTATCATGCACTGAATTTCTTCTTACAACATCCAGATGTTTTTACAAAAGTCATTGCACTTTCTGGGATTTACGATGCACGATATTTCAATCATCATCAAGATTATGGAAATGATGAAGTTGTTTATCAAAACTCTCCAGCAGACTATATTTGGAATCAACATGATGGCTGGTTTATTGATAAATACCGCCAAGCGGATATTATTGTATGTACCGGTCTAGGTGATTGGGAACAAGATGGTCTGGACTCATTCTACAACCTAAAACGCGCATTTGAAGAAAAAAATATTCCTGCTTGGTTTGATACATGGGGTACAGATGTAGCCCATGACTGGGTATGGTGGAGAAAACAGATGCCATTTTTCCTTCATTCGATTGGATTATAAGCTAGAAAGGATTTTTTATGAATTATCTCGTCATTTCCCCTTTTTATCCTGAAAATTTCCAGCCATTTACTATTGAATTGGCAAAAAAAGAAGGCGTTACTGTTCTTGGTATTGGACAAGAGCCTTATGATCAGCTCCCTGAAGAACTTCGTAATGCCTTAACAGAATATTTCCGTGTTGAAAACCTTGAAAATCTTGATGAAGTCAAGCGTGCAGCGGCTTTCTTAATTTATAAACATGGTCCAATGGATCGGGTAGAATCTCATAATGAGCATTGGTTAGAGACAGATGCAGCTCTTCGTGAACAATTCAATATCTTTGGGGCTAAGCCAAGCAATCTTAAAAAGACGAAGTTTAAGTCTGAAATGAAGAAATACTTTACAAAAGCAGGTGTTCCTGTAGTTCCAGGTATGGTTGTAAAAACTGAAAAAGATATTGAAAAAGCTGTGAAAAAGATTGGTTTCCCACTGATTGCTAAACCTGACAATGGGGTGGGAGCATCAGGAACCTTTAAGCTGACAAAGAAAGCCGATTTGGAAGACTTTAAAACAGCCTGGGATGGTCGTACAGCTTATTTCTTTGAGAAATTTGTCAATTCAAGTATCATTACAACTTATGATGGCTTGATTGACAACAAGGGAAATGTTGTATTTGAAACAGGATTAACTTATGTACATACCCCTTTTGAATTGGTACAAAGTAAAAAAGATAATGCCTATTACATTGAAAAAGAGCTTGACCCAAAATTGGTATCCTACGGACGTGCCATTATCAAAGCATTTGGCATGAAAGAGCGTTTCTTCCATATTGAATTTTTCAAGGATGGTAAAGATTATATTGCTATTGAGTACAATAACCGTATGGCCGGTGGCTTTACAGTAGAATCTTATAACTATGCCCATTCAATTGATCTTTTCCGTGATTATGCCAATGTTGTTTCTGGAGGTTCAGTTGAGGAACGGCGTTTTGAACCGCAATACTGTTTGGTAGCAACCCGTCGTGATGCAACAGATTATGTCCACTCCGCAGATGCCATTCGTGATCATTATGCGGATAAGCTAAAAACAGTAAAACGCATGCCTGATGCCTTCGCAGAATTGCAGGGAAATGATGCCTATCTACTTGTAACCAAAAGCAAGGATGAATTAGATGAAATGATTGCCTTTATTGGGGAAACAAAATAGACTAGATTGAAAGATGCCAGAAATGGTGTCTTTTTTCTTTCCTTACAAAGCTGTAAGTTTTTAAATCAAAACTGTAAGTGAGCGCAAGCGGAATATTTTCTATAATAGACTCATAAGAAATAGAAAGAAGGAAATCATATGTCATTCAAATTTTTACAAGCAAAGAGAATAGAAGAAGAGGTATTCTCAGAAAAAGAAAAGGCTGAACTCCTGGAAATGGCAGAATTTTTAGAGGGGCTAGCACTTGATTTGCAAACGATACGATTTATGGCATACTAGAGGGAGGAAACTATGAAAAAGAAAGTATTTGGTTTGCTGGCTTTGGGCAGTATAATGCTAACTGCTTGTTCTTCCTCTTCAGCAGGCCTTAGCTTTAATGAGGGCTATCAGACTTTCCATTACAAAGAAAAAGACTATGCCGTTAGCAAACAGGAAGTTGCCGAAGATAGTATTCAAGGAACAGAAGTTAAGTTTATGGAATGGCCCGTTGTCAAAGAAGAAGGTGCAGTGAAAAAGACAGTCTCCTTGAACAATCTATATGTAACTACTAGCAAGGAATGGGCCATCGGTGTCCAAGATAGTTATTACAAGGTAGATTCAGAAGAAAATATTGCTGAGTCAGACCGAATCGACTATCAAGCATTACTTGATGCAGTTGATTTTTCCAAAGTAAACAATTAGGAGTTTGTATGATATTAGAAATCAATCATTTAGAAAAAGTTTACCGCACGCGCTTTTCAAAAGAGGAAACTCGTGCTTTGCAAGATGTAGATTTTAAGGTAGAAGAGGGCGAATTCATAGCTATCATGGGGGAAAGTGGTTCTGGTAAGACGACTTTACTTAACATTCTAGCAACCCTGGACAAGCCGACGAGGGGATCTGTTATCCTCAATAATCAAGATATTACCAAAATCAAGGAAAGCAAGCTAGCCGATTTTCGTTTGCGTAACCTGGGCTTTGTCTTCCAAGATTTTAACCTCTTGGATACCCTGTCTACTCAAGATAATATCTTTTTACCTCTGGTATTGGCGCGTGAGAGCTATGAGGAAATGGAGAAACGGTTGAAAGTATTGGCACCAAAACTGCGGATTAAGGACTTGTTGAAGAAACGTCCCTTTGAACTATCGGGTGGACAAAAGCAGCGCGTGGCCATTGCCCGTAGTTTGATTACCCAGCCCCAGATTGTCCTAGCGGATGAGCCGACGGCTGCCCTAGATTATCGCAATTCGGAAGACTTGCTGAATTTGTTTGAAGACATCAACCTAGATGGACAAACCATTCTCATGGTAACTCACTCAGCCAACGCAGCCAGCCATGCCAAACGCGTCCTCTTCATCAAGGATGGTCGGATTTTCCACCAATTGTACAAGGCAGGCAAGAGCAATCAGGATTTTGCCAAGGAAATTTCGCTCAATATGTCTGCACTTTTAGGGGGTGAGTAGATGTTTTACCTCAAACTTGCTGGGCAAAATATCCGAAAATCCATGGGTGTGTTTGCTCCTTTTGTTTTAGCCAGTCTGGTCCTCTTTACCTTGATTTGTTCCATGTTCCTGCTCATGCTGAGTCCAGTTATGAAATCCATGGGAACAGGTGCCGTGTCTATCGGGTTAGGTGTCGTTGTATTGACCATTTTCTCGCTGATTATGGAAATATATAGCTTTAATTTCCTCATGCAACAACGGACTAGGGAGTTCGGTCTTTACAATATGCTGGGGATGAACAAGAAGAAGGTGGCCTTGGTTGCTAGTATTGAATTGTTTTTCATCTTCCTCTTGGTCATTGTGCTGGGTTCTGCATTAGCTGGTGTATTTGCCAATGTTCTCTACTTAATTTTTGTGAATCTGACCAATTATAGTGACTTACACTTTAGTATTTCACCTCTGGCATTTGCCATGACCGCGTTTCTCTTTGCAGTTATCTTCTTCATCTTGGAATTACTGGCCATTCGGACTATTGGTAAGACGAGTTCGCTGATTTTATTCCGAGCTAGTGAAAAGGGAGAGAAGGAGCCAAAAGGCAATGTCCTTCTGGCTGCCCTTGGTGTCCTTAGCTTAGGTGTTGGCTACTACCTGTCACTTTCATCGAAAGCAGCAGGGTTAGCTGTCATCTATCGTTTCTTCATCGCTGTGCTTTTTGTCATTGCGGGTACCTATCTGTTTTACATCAGCTTTATGACCTGGTATTTGAAGGCTCGTCGGAAAAACAAACGGTATTTCTATACGCCAGAGCATTTTGTTACCACATCGCAGATGATTTTTCGGATGAAGCAACACGCAACGGGTTTGGCCAATATCACACTGCTTTCGGTCATGGCCTTTGTGACTATTGCGACAACGACATCACTCTATACAGGTATGTCCAGTATGACAAGTAGACTTTATCCAAAGGAAACATCCATTACCTATCCTGTTTCGGATAGAAGTCAAGGTGAAACTGTCTATCAGCAATCGGTGCTCAGCCATTTTCCAGAAAAAGCCCATGACAGCCTATCCTACCTGACCTACCAAGCTGGTTTGGTCTATGATGGCGGCGAAGAGATTGTCATTAGCCCGGTAACCATTTCCGATCCAGATTTTTCTAAAATTGCCTTTACCTACTTTATCACGCAAGGTGATTTCAGGAAATTGGGCAATGACCTGCCAGAGCTTGCTGCTAATCAAGTCGCCTTTATACGTCCGAGCGAGAAACCATCGTTGAAGAAGCTTGTTCTGGGCGAGCAAACCTTTGAGAATGTAGTCAATCTTGACCAGGCTATTTTGCCTGATATTACTAATACGCTCAATGCCGCTGTCATGGTGGTTAGCGATGATAGTGTTCTGGAAACCATTCGTAGTTACTATGAAGCAAATAATCCGCAAGGTTATCAGGTTAGTCTGGACTACCGTGTCTTTACTGATATGACCAATGAGGAAGTGGCCACTCTTGGTGAGCAGGCAGGCGATGCCTATAATATCAGCGATGCTAATGGAGAATTTATCGGATATGTCATGCAAAAAACAGACTTTAATAATATGATCATGGGCTTCATAGGTGGATTCCTCTTCACAGGTTTCTTGTTGGGCATTAGTTTCTTGCTAGGCGCCGCCTTGATTATATACTACAAACAGTACTCGGAAGGGCATGAGGACAAGAAATCCTACAAGATTTTACAGGAAGTGGGTATGAGCCAGCAGACTGTTAAGAAAACCATCGACTCTCAAACACTCTTGGTCTTCTTTATGCCACTGGCTATGGCGACCCTGCACTTTGTCGTCGCCTTGGTTATGCTCAAGCAGATGCTGATGATGTTTGGTGTGGTTTCTTCTAGCATGATTTACACGATTAGTGGTATTACATTACTTGCAGTTGCCTTGATCTACTTTGTCATTTACAAGTGGACCAGCCGAACCTATTATCGTATTATTGAACGATAGCAGAAGCCTCGCTTATGCGGGATTTCTTGCTTTTTTTAGGAAATGGTGTTACAATGGTAATACCAAAGGAATACTAGAAGAGGTGAGAAAATGGCAGCTATTACTTTAAAGGTTTCTGAGCAAGACAAGCTATTTATGCAGGCTATGGCAAAGTTTGAAGGGGTCAGCCTCTCTGAGCTCATTCGGACTAAAACCCTTGAAGCCCTTGAAGATGAGTACGATGCGCGTGTGGCAGACATTGCTTGGGCAGAATACCAAGAAGACTTGGCGAATGGAATTGAGCCGATTAGCTGGGAAGAAATGTTGGAAGAGTTGGGGTTGACGAATGAAGACCTGTTATAAACTCGTACCAACCGGTCGTTTTATCAAACAGTTGAAAAAGCTGGAAAAATTTACTCAAAAGCAGATTACCAACTACCTGTCCAGTCATGTGACCGACAACCCCAGACAATACGGAAAAGCCCTGACAGGTAATCGTTCTGGCCAATGGCGCTATCGTATCGGTAATTACAGGGTCATCGTCAGTATTGAAGATGACAAATTGATTATGACAAGCATAAAAATGAGAAATGGAAGTATGTAGAAGCCAAGACTTGTGTCCTGGCTTTTACAGAATGAAGATGATGAAAAAAGAGAAGATTTATATTGTTGAAGACGATGAGATGATTGTCCAACTCTTGAAGCAGCATTTGGGAAAATCTTATCTAGTTGAAAGTGTGCAGAATTTCCGAGCTGTCAGTCAGGAAGTGGCGGAAATCAAACCAGACTTGGTACTGATGGACATTAACCTACCTTATTACAACGGATTTTACTGGACGACTGAAATGCGTAAAACCATGACCATGCCCATTATCTTTATCTCCTCGAGCGATGATGAGATGAATGCGGTCATGGCTATGAATATGGGTGGCGATGATTTTGTTTCCAAGCCTTTTTCACTGGGAATTTTGGATGCCAAAATTGGTGCCTTCCTGCGTCGGGTCAATCAATTCAGCAAATCAACTGACTTGTCTATCGACCAATTCCAGCTTAGTTTGGACGGGCGATTCTCAAGCGAATTGGAGCAGGTTCAATTGTCTCCCACAGAAACCAAGATTTTGACTGCCTTGCTAAAAAGACAAGGGCAGATTGTCAGTAAGGAAGAACTCTTGGAAAAACTCTGGGAAAATGAAGAATTTATCGACCAGAATACGCTCAATGTAAACATGACCAGACTGCGTAAGAAGGTGAGTGAGGTCGGTTTTGAACGTATTCATACCGTTCGTGGCGTGGGGTACTTGGTCAAATGATAGCAAAATTTATCCGTGAATACCGGAGTTTTTACTTCTCCTACATTGTTCTGGCTACTAGTTTTATCTTGCTCTTCTTTCTCTATCAACTGCCCACCGAATTCCTGCAAAACGCTCTGTTATTGTCCCTAACCCTTATCATCCTACTGACAGTAGGCCTGTTCTGGAAGTTTCGCAACCGCATGAGGGTCTTGGAAGACTATGTCCTTGAAGAAGCCTTGCCCCTGCTAAATAAGCCTGTGGACCTTGCCTATCTCAACTTAATTGAAGCGGAAAAGGAGGCGACACGGGAGCAGCTTTTAGTCTATAAGTCACGAGAGGAGGATCTGCAAGCCGTGGTTAAAATGTGGTCCCACCAGATGAAAGTGCCTCTGGCTGCCCTGTCTTTGATGAGCCAGACTGACAATCTCAACCAGCAGGATGTCGATCATCAGCTCTTACGCTTGGACAATTATATGGAAAATCTCCTCAATTACCTCAAACTGACTAACCATGCCAGCGATTTTCGATTTGAGCAGGTGGAAGTAAGAGAAGTAGTGGTCGATTTGGTCAAAAAATACCGCAATCAGTTCTTGCAAAAAGACATTTCAGTGACCATCGATGGAAATTGGCTACTGAAGACCGATAAGAAATGGCTTAGTTTTGCCATGTCACAGATAATCGACAACGCCCTCAAGTACAATAAGACTGGTGGTAAGGTGGCCATTGAACTGAATAAGGGAATTTCCATTTCCGATACGGGAATTGGGATTCTGGCAGAAGACATTCCTCGCCTGTTTGATGAAGGTTTTACAGGTTTTAATGGCCGTGAACACCAAAAAGCGACAGGATTTGGGCTGTATCTGACCAAGCGGGTCTTGAATCAGTTGGAACTAGCTATTTCCGTGGAAAGTCAACTAGAAGTCGGGACAATTGTAAGCATCACTAAAGTACAGTAAAAGCTGTGCTTTTTTCATTTTGAAACCGCTTCGAAAATGTGCTATACTAAATTTAGTTTGAATTAGGAGGTTACTATGTCCCATCATCACGTCTTGCAAAATGGATCAGATATTCGTGGAATTGCTATCGCTACAGACGAATATGCTGTCAATCTCACTCCACAAGCCACTAAGGAAGTGGTTCGCGGACTTATTCATTGGCTAACTCAGAAGCCAGAACTGGCGCAGTCCTATCAAAAAGGCCAATTGACCATCGGTATCGGTCGAGATAGCCGCCTCAGCGGTCCAGATTTGGTTTCAGCCTTTACAGAAGAAGCTGTTCGTCTGGGGGTTCAGTTGCTTGACTTTGGCATGGCCACCACGCCAGCTCTCTTCATGAGCACCCAGTATCCGCAGTTCAAGTGCCACGCTGGTGTCATGATCACTGCCAGCCATCTGCCGTATTACTTCAACGGCATTAAAATTTTTTCGGAAAATGGCGGAGCAGAACATGAAGATATTGACTTCATCCTCTCGCATAGTGAAGACTTGCCGGCTTCTTCCCTTGGAAGTATCACCAGTGCAGACCTGATTACGCCTTATGCCCAAGACTTGGTCGGTAAAATTCGTACCGCCTGTGGTGGACAAGAAAAACCACTGACAGGTCTCAATATCATCGTCGATGCTGGAAATGGTGCAGGCGGATTTTTTGCTGAGAAAGTTTTGGCAGAATTGGGAGCAGATACCACTGGTTCACAATTCCTAGACCCAGACGGCACCTTCCCAAACCATGTTCCAAACCCAGATAACAAGGAAGCTATGGAAAGCATTCGTCAGGCTGTCTTGAAGCAAGGTGCAGACCTTGGCATTATCTTTGATACCGACGTTGACCGTGCCGCCCTGGTCACCAAGTCAGGTCAAATCCTCAACCGTAATAACCTGATTGCCGTTCTCAGTCAGATTGTCCTAGCTGAACATCCAAGAACCAGTATTGTGACCAATTCCCCAACGACTGAACACCTTAAGGTCTTTATAGAAAGCCTGGGAGGCAAACAAATTCGCTATATTTCAGGCTACCGTAATGTCATCAACCGTGCTATTTTAGCAAACCAAGAGGGAGTTGATTGCCAGTTGGCTATCGAAACCTCAGGACACGCTGCCTTTAAGGAAAATTACTTCCTTGATGACGGAACCTATGTGGCGGCTAAGATTCTCATGCTCTTACCAAAACTGCAAGCGGAAGGCAAGTCCTTGGACGACTTGATTGCCCAGCTTAAACAACCGCTGGAAACCCAAGAAGTACGGTTCAAACTAGAAGCGGCAGACTATCGAGCACTTGGTGAACAGGTGATTGCTGACCTCCGCCAAACCAGCCTCGAAGGCTTTGTTTTTAACCCAGATAACGAAGAAGGAGTGCGGTTTGACCTGACTGAGCCTTATGGTGACGGCTGGCTCTTGCTCCGTATGAGCCTCCACGAGCCCCTCTTGGTCTTGCAGGTGGAGAATGACCAGACTGGCTATATTCCTGCCGTTTTACGAACACTTTCAGCCTTTTTGGATAAGTACCCAGCTGTCAATCAGGACAAATTGAAAGAATTGATTTAATGGAAAAAGGAGTGGGAGTGGGGAAGAACTCGACAAATAAAAAGGAGTTCGTATCCCCACCCCCGCACAGTTGATTAGGTCGGATTTGTAGTGTGAAACACGAACAAATCTGCCAATCAACCACTGTGCTGA
>OCVT010000010.1_pt1 | contig 47068 bp, 41 predicted proteins | sample 1539111 | NCBI WGS metagenome assembly OCVT01 (sample SAMEA3991482, study PRJEB22521) | metagenome | biome: anthropogenic terrestrial biome; feature: sewage plant; material: raw primary sludge | place: Sweden | collected 2012-09-26 | reverse complement strand
ATATGACCCGTGATGTTCAGATTATCATTGATCGGGAGACGGCGATTCGAACGGCAATGGCTAGCACTTCTGGTGCTGATGATACGGTCATTATCGCTGGTAAAGGTGTTGATGCCTACCAAATCGTCAATGGTGTGCGTGAGCCTTATGCAGGTGACCGCAAGATAGCTGAGAAATATTTGTAAAGAGATTACTTCAGTCACTATAAGAAAAGGCAAACTAATCCAATCAATTTTGATTGTGCGAGTTTGCTTTTTCTATTTCAATTTATAGTCGGTTTTTCACCATTATTTTTCTAAGATTGATCACCATCAAGGCTTAACGAGTAGTCAGTCTACTCGATTTGGTCTATTTTTATAATAGTGATAGCGCTTCTGCTAATTTGGCTTTGCTTTGTAGAAACAATTCCAATTTGGTAAAGAATGAGCGAATTTCTTACCGATTTCGTATTGTTTCCCAGAAACAATTCCAATTTGGTAAAGAATCAACGGATTTCTTACCGATTTCGTATTGTTTCTCAGAAACAATTCCAATTTGGTAGTAAATCATGATGGCATTACTCTCAACTTTGGAGATTAGGCCCACAACAGTACAGATTTTATTTTTCAGAAAAGTGACATAATAACTTTAAAGTAGCTGTATCTTTTTCACCAGCATAAAATTTATCCAGTACTTTTTGGTAGATGTCTTCATGAGGCGCTGCATAATTAAATAGTGTCATACTAGACTTTAATTTGAGAGCATCTATTTTGCCCAACACCTTAACACTATCATCTGTTTCCAACTCAAGCAGGGCAGTCGATATTTCTTTTAATCGAGCACCAAGTATCGGGTGGTGATAATAGGCAACTGCTTCATCCAGCCCAGATATACTATAATATCGAGCTTGAGTGCTTCGTCCCAATCCATCAAGTTGGGGGAAAATATACCATATCCAATGGCTAGACTTGCGACCTTGTTTGATCTCGGACAAGGCAATGGCATAGTCATCTTTTTGTGCTTTGATAAAACGCTCAAGGTTAAATTTCTGCTCATCCATATTTTAAATTCCTCATCTTCTATTATTCCTGTTAATAGCAACTGATTTTATGTCTATTATACTAGATTTGGCATGACATTTCGTTAGGAGATGGCGACTTAACTTGGATTTTCAGCTATTTCATCCGAAGCCATCTCTCAAAATCACTTCCTCTGCAGCTCTACCATATTTATGTTAAAATATAGCTTATGGATAAGATAATCAAGACAATCTCAAATAATGGACATTTTAGAGCCTATGCGCTTGAAGCGACACAAACGGTTAGCGAGGCACAAAAGCGGCATCAAACCTGGTCTAGCTCAACGGTTGCGCTTGGGCGGACTTTGATTGCGGCGCAGATTTTAGGTGCCAATCAAAAAGGTGACGATACGATTACCGTGCGCGTTCAAAGTAATGGCGCCATCACGAGTATCATTGCGGTCGCAGACACACGTGGCAATGTCAAAGGTTATATTAAAGAGCCTAATGTGGACTATAAACGTGGCTCGACTGGCGAAGTCTTAGTCGGCGATTTAGTCGGTCAAGGCTGGTTTTCTGTCGTTAAAGACATGGGCTTGAAAACGCCTTATACGGGGCAAACACCTTTGATTTCTGGTGAGATTGGTGAAGACTTGGCTTACTACCTGACAACTTCTGAGCAAACACCTTCTGCTGTTGGCTTGAATGTTTTGCTCAACGAAGATGAGTCTGTCCATGTTGCCGGCGGTTTTTTAGTCCAAGTCATGCCTGATGCACCTGAGGCTGAAATCGCAGCTTTTGAAACGCGCATCCAGAACATGCCTGCTATTTCAAAACTCTTGCGCTCACATGACCACTCTAAAGCCATTTTAGACGCCATTTACGGGCAAGACCAATACAAAATATTGGCAGAATCGCCTCTGGCTTTCCACTGCGATTGCTCTAAAGAACGGTTTGCTGACGGTATCCAAGGCCTTGGCAAAATAGAAGTTGAAAAATTGATTACTGAAAATCACGGGGCTGAAGTCATTTGCCAGTTCTGTGAAACAGTCTACAATTTTTCAGAAAATGATTTGAAAGAACTGATATAACATGACGAATACATACGATACACCCTGGAAAATCGGGGACATTGACATCAAAAACCGCATCGTGCTCGCCCCGATGGCTGGCATCAACAACAAAGCGTTTCTCAGCCTCGCTAAAGAATTTGGTGCAGGCCTTGTGGTCACTGAAATGATTTCTGATAAGGGAATTGAGCATCGCAATGCCAAAACTCTATCAATGCTTGATTTTGATGGCGTACCAAATCCCTTGTCGATTCAGATTTTTGGTGGCGATGCTGAGACTTTGGTGGAAGCTGCGAAATTTGTCCAAGAGCATACAACCGCTGACATTATCGACATTAACATGGGTTGCCCTGTCCCTAAGGTCACTAAAAACGAATCTGGTTCTCGCCTCCTGCTAGACCCTAATAAAGTGTATGACGTGGTATCTGCCGTTTCATCTGCTATCGACTTACCTTTAACGGTTAAGATGCGTCTAGGCTGGGATAATGATCACCTTTTCGCCGTCGAAAACGCGCTAGCTGCTGAAAAAGCGGGTGCTGCTGCCGTTGCCATGCATGGTCGGACGAAAGCACAGATGTATGAAGGCAAGGCTGACTGGGATTGGCTTGCCAAGGTCGCAAGCAAGATGACCATTCCTTTTATCGGGAACGGCGATGTTAAAACGCCTGAAGATGCCAAGCGCATGCTGGATGAGACGGGTGTCGATGCTGTGATGATCGGGCGTGCAGCACTTGGTAACCCCTGGATGCTGAAACGGACTGCCCATTATCTAGCTACTGGTGAGGAGATGCCTGAGCCAAGCGTTGCTGAGAAAATCGAGACGGCCAAGGTTCACTTAACGCGCCTGACTGAACTCAAAGGTGACGAAAATGGTTCACGTGAGTTCCGCCAACACGCGGCTTACTACCTCAAAGGGGCACCTCGTGCTGCCAAGGTTAAGGTTGCCATCAATCAAGCCAATTCTGCTGCTGAAATTTCTGGCATCTTTGATGATTATATGAAACTTTTTTGATATTAAAAGGACATCTGTCGTTGACAAATGTCCTTTTGTTTTAGCTATGCTTACCTGTACTAGATTTTTCTCTAAACTCAATTTTATAAAAGTGTTATTTTAACTCGTGTTTAAAACATAAGATTTTAATTTGATATGCTATACTGGAATGAGTAGAAAAGTTAAGACGGTGGCTATCTTGAAATGGAGGTGATGCTTATGCAAGTAAGTAATCAAATCTACAGAAGGGAGATGCCTGTTTGTCAGCATTTGAAACAATTCAAGTCCTATTTAGCTTTGGTATGTTTACCATTGCTTTGATTGGCTTAGTTGTGAAACTGCATAATCATGACGAAAAAAAATAACCGTCCTATAACTTTAGCCAGTTAAACGGTTATTTTTAACTAATTAACAGCTACCGTCTTAAACGGTTCTACTGGGAGCATGTGTAATCAGCACATGCTCTTTTTATACTTTCATTATAGCAATTGTAAAAATATTTGTCAAAACTTATAAATTCAAGTCTTCTGTATAGGTAAAGCCACTACCAATCACTTCATGAACATTGATGATGGAAACAAAAGCATCGGGGTCTATTTCTGCTAGGATACCCTTGACTGCTTGGACTTGGATAGGACTTAAGACAACATAGATAACTTTGGTGTCTTGGCCTGAGTAGACCCCTTCTGCCTTTAGGTAGGTTGCACCACGACCGATTTCATCCGTGATTTTTTGGCTGATTGCTGCGTACTTGCTACTAATAATCAGCATCCCTCGCACGGTGTACCCACCATTTTGCACGACGGCAACGACTTGACTAAAGACGAAGCTCGCAATGACGGTGTACATCATGTGTTGAATGTCGATGTAGGATAGGGATAAAGTGAGGACGAGAATGTCAAAAACGAAGAGGGTTTGACCGAGGGCGAAACCTTTTTTCTGCTCAAAATAACGGCCAATGATATCGCCGCCACCGGTGGTTCCGCCAAATCGAAAGACGATACCACCGCCAATCCCTGCAAAAATACCTGCGAGAAGCGCTGCGATCAAGGTATCATGCGCGAGGTCGATTGACATGCTCATGCGCTGAAAAAGCCAGATGAAAATGGATAGGCAGACGGTGCCATGAATCGTATAGATCATGCCCCGTTTACCAAAAATTTTCACCCCTAGGATAAACAAGGGGATGTTGAGTAAGATTTGTGTATAGGCTGGATTGATTTTAAATAGGGCATGGAAAATCAAGGTGATCCCGCTGACACCGCCTTCTGCTAGATGGTTGACCATGTTAAAATTAACAAAACCGAAGGCATAAGTTGCCGTCCCCAGTGCAATCATCAAGAAATTTAGGGGGTGAAATTTGACTTCTTTATTCATCTATTTTTTCTTTCTTTCTGCGATTTCACTTCGTGAAATCTTGAAACTTGACTTCCGCTTGCGCTCCTGCCAAGCAGGGTCATTCGCGATCTTCGGCCGCTCAAAGGCTTTCTGCGGTTTCTCTTCCTGAAAGCTTGAAACTTGACTTCCGCTTGCGCTCCTGCCAAGCAGGGTCATTCACGATCTTCTGCCGCTCAAAATTTCTTGTTAGGTTTCAAAAAATAAGACTGTGATGGTGTGTCACAATCTTATCAAAGTGCTGAGCCTTATCTTTTATTTTTTAATTGTCGTCTTCAACGAAACGTCCTAGAACTTTGACGTTTTCAGCAATCGAGACAAAAGCCGTTGGATCAGTTTCTTTCATGATGTATTTGAATTCCTGATATTCGGCTTGCGTAATAATCGTGATCAAAAGTGTCATATTAGCACGTGTATACCCACCCTCGGCTGAGTTCACCACTGTTACGCCACGATGTAGTTTTTGGTGTAAGGCCTGGGTAATTTCTACCGGATGCTTAGTGATAATGGTGGCTTGCATCTTACGTTGCTTGGTGTAGATAGCATCGGTCACACGGCTTGACACAAAAATTGTTAGCAGTGAATAGAACATATATTGCCAACCGAAAAGCACACCTGCGATGATGACAATGACACCATTAAACAAAAGGCTAATGTTACCGACTTGGCGGCCTGTTTTCTTTCGGATATAGAGACTGACGATATCTGTCCCGCCACTAGAAATCCCACTGCGCAAGGCGTAGCCAATCCCAGCACCCATCACAGCACCACCGAAGATCGAATTGATAATCGGATCTGTCGTCATGGTGTACTCAGGGATGGCATGAATGAAGATCGAGCTTAAAGTAACCGTGATCACCGTATAAATGGTGAAGCGTTTACCGATTTTTAACCAGGCCAAAACGAGTAAAGGTAGATTCAGCAAGTACAAGGTGATAGAGACGGGGATATCATGGCCCAACAGTTTATAAGATAGGGTCGTGAAAATCTGCGCTAGACCTGTAATCCCGCTGGAATAAACATGACCAGGCTGAAAGAAGAAATTCAGGGCAACTGCAGAAAGAATCGCGTAGACGACTGATGCCGAAAGCTTATACATCAGTTTTTCAATAGATATATTTTTGATCACGTTAATCATAGGAGGTATTATTTTCCGATTTTTAAATTGAGTTCTGTTAATTGTTGGTCAGAAACCAGGCTAGGGGCTTGCGTCATCGGATCCGTTGCTTTATTATTTTTCGGAAAAGCAATGACTTCACGAATATTGTCTTTACCAGCTAGGAGCATAACGAATCGGTCAAGACCAAGGGCTAAACCACCATGTGGTGGGAAACCATAATCCATGGCTTCGAGTAAGAAACCAAACTGGTCATTGGCAGCTTCTGCTGTGAAACCAAGGGCTTTGAGCATGCGCTCTTGTAAATCTTTATGGTTAATCCGCAAGCTACCGCCACCTAACTCATAACCGTTGAGCACGATATCATAAGCGACCGCACGAACCTTGGATAAATCACCCTCAAGTTCATGCGCGCTTTCTGTTGTCGGCAAAGTAAAAGGATGGTGGGCACTTGTGTAGCGGCCTCCTTCTTCACTCCACTCAAACATTGGCCAGTCGATCACCCAGAGGAAGTTAAATTGATTTTGGTCAATCAAGTCTTGTTCTTTGGCGATTCGGCTACGAAGGGCACCGAGTGTCGCATTTGCCACATCCAACTCATCTGCCACAAAGAGAACCAAATCTTTATCCGTCAAAGCAAGTGTATCTGCCAATTCATCGGCGATTTCTGGCAGAAATTTAGCGATCGGACCTGAAAATTCATGGCCCACAAACTTAACCCAAGCAAGCCCCTTAGCACCAAATTGTTTGGCGTAGTCCGTCAGTTTGTCAATGTCTTTACGCGAGTAAGCATCCGCCGCATTTTTGGCAACAATGGCCTTAACGACTGGTGCTTCTGAGAAAACCTTGAAATCTGCCTTTTTAACAATGGTTGAGACGTCTGTCAACAGCATCTCAAAACGGGTGTCTGGTTTATCAGAACCATATTGATTCATGGCGTCATCATAAGTCATGCGTGGGAAAGGCAAGGTCACGTCGATATTTTTCGTCTCTTTCATGACTTTTGCGATCAGGCCTTCTGTCAGGTCTTGAATCTCCTGCTCATCAAGGAAAGATGTTTCCAAATCGACCTGTGTAAATTCAGGCTGGCGATCCCCCCTCAAGTCTTCATCGCGGAAACACTTGACGATTTGATAATATCGGTCAAAGCCAGCGTTCATTAAGAGCTGTTTGGTGATTTGCGGTGACTGAGGCAAGGCATAAAAATACCCTTCCGAAATCCGACTTGGGACCAAATAATCACGCGCCCCTTCCGGTGTTGACTTGGTCAAAATCGGTGTTTCAACATCAATAAAGTCCAAATCATCCAAATAGTGACGGATAGCCTTGGTCACGTTGTGACGCAATTTAAAGTTTGACAACATTTCTGGACGACGCAAGTCCAAGTAACGATAACGCATACGTGTGTCGTCACTGGCTTCAAGGTCATCTTTTATTTCAAACGGTGTTGTCTTCGCAACATTTAAAACAGTCAAGTCAGTGACTTCAAGCTCGACTTGTCCAGTTGCTAATTTATCATTGGCTTGCGCTCTGGCAAGGACTGTACCTGTCACTTCAATAACAAATTCACTACGCAAACTTTCTGCTGTTGCCAAGACTTCTTTTGAGGCCAATTCAGGGTTGACTACCAACTGCATGATCCCTTCACGGTCGCGCAGGTCAATAAAAATCAAGCCACCAAGGTCACGACGGCGTGCCACCCAGCCTTTAAGCGTGATTGTTTGACCAATATGTTCTGAGCGGACGGCGCCCGCATATCCTGTACGTTTCATTTTTACTTCCTTTTTTTGTCTTACTAAATTACTTTTGATAACACCAACATCACAACCTGCAACCCAACCGCTAGAAAGACTAAGACAGTCGTCAAGCGACTTTCTTTGAGAAAAGCGTTGATTTTCTTGACTGCCACCACATAGAGAGCGACAAAGAGCAATAGATTGAGACCATTATAATCGCCTTGTAGCAGTTTGAGCGCACCGATCATGATAATCAAAACTGCGATCGTCCTGATGAACAAGTGGACTTTCTTTTCTGTCATGCCTTACCTCGCGAGAAATGATGTCACGAGTAAAAGCACAAGCGTGATAATCACAACAACCCGTGCGATTTTATCTCGTGTAATCGCCTTATCTCGATTAAAAATCACAATCAAAGCGCAGTAAATGATCAGAAAAGTACGATCAAACTGGTGAGACTGTGTCACAATCTCATATAAACTAACAGCCATTGATAAAGCCGACAACCCCATCAATATCTTGAGTTTATCTGTCATGCGTCAGCCGCCACTTCAGTAAAGACGGTGTCAAACTGGCTTTGAATTTCAGACAAGGTCGTCTTGACTTCTGCACGTGTCGCATTATTTTTAACGACGATCTCGCCGGTCTCAACTTCTGATTCCCCAAGGGTGATAATCACCTTGGCCCCAAATTCTTCTGCCGACTTGAATTGTTGCTTAATCTTGCGATTTAAGACATCACGTTCCACGGCATAGCCTTGATCGCGTAGCGACTGTACTAACTTGAGGGCTGCAACATTGGCGCTTGCGCCTAAAACAACCACGTAAACATCGAGCGGCTGTGCAGCTGGTAGTGACGCGCCTTGCTCTTCTAAGACAAGCAAAAGCCGGTCCACACCGATACCAAAACCGAAACCAGGCGTTTCAGGGCCACCAAAATAGCTGACCAGCGAATCATAGCGACCGCCACCACAAATCGTCAGCTCCTTGCCCTTGATTTCTGTCATGAACTCGAAAATTGTGTCATTGTAGTAATCCAGACCACGCACCATGTTTTGGTCGACGGTGTAGGCGATATTGAGGCTCTCCAACATAGCCTTGACGTCGGTCAAGTGCTGCTGACTAGCGTCAGTCAAGAAATCCAAGATTGAAGGCGCGTCTTTGACGATGGCGATATCCTGTTTATCCTTGGAATCTAAAACACGCAAGGGATTTTCGTGCAAGCGACGCTTAGAATCATCAGATAGACTGTCTAAATGCTGTTCCAAGTAGCCGATCAAGGCCTCACGGTAACGCTCACGTGTCTCGCTATCCCCCAATGAATTGATAACAAGCTTGATATTTTTGACACCGACTTGGTCGAAAAAGGCTTTAGCCATCGCGATGGTCTCAACATCCGTTGCAGGATTTTTTGAGCCAAAATTTTCAACACCAATCTGGTGAAATTCACGTAGACGACCAGCTTGTGGTCGTTCATAACGGAACATAGAACCTGTATAATAAACTTTAAATGGTTTTTGAACTTCTGGCGCAAATTTTTTGTTTTCGACATAAGAGCGGACAACTGGCGCTGTCCCTTCAGGACGCAAGGTCACATGGCGGTCACCCTTATCGTAAAAATCGTACATTTCCTTAGTCACGATATCTGTCGTGTCCCCAACGGAACGCGAGATTACCTCGTAGTGCTCAAAAAGTGGCGTACGAATTTCACTAAAACGATAAGTCGCAAAAACGCGACGCATAGTTGCTTCGACAAATTGCCATTTTTCACTCTCGCCAGGCAGGATATCAACCGTGCCTTTAGGTCTTTGTAATTTCATATTTGCTATTTACCTCTCTCAATTCCTATAAGAAAACGCCCTTGAGCGTAGACACATACTCAATTAACTCAAGAAAGAAAACAAAATTTTTGAGATATTTTCTGTCAATTCAAGGCGATGAGGTGATGACGTACAGGTGTACATCAAGACTTATCAACGATGAAGTGGCGGAAAATAGCCGAAAATATTTGCTTTATTGGGTTAAGTGAGTATATACGCTCAAGGACGACAATATCGTGGTACCACCTTGGGTTTCTAGGCATTCCTAGCTCTGTAGCTATAAAGTCGCTAACTTTTATTTTTAAATCGTCACTGTCTATTATCTGCGGATTTTCAGCTACCTCCGCTCTCTGATTGCTTATCTTAATTATATATTAGTCCTTGCTGTTTTGCAAGATTTTATTGTTGTGATTGGTCAGCATCTTTAAAGACTGACATATTTTGGGCAAAGTAATCATAACCTGAGTAGATGGTTGCGGCCAGGCAGATGTATAAGAAAATCACGCCAAGTAAGTTCCAACCCAGTAACAAGAAGATGATGGATAACATCTGTGTGAAGGTTTTAATCTTGCCTGGTAGGGCTGCTGCCATAACGACGCCACCTTGTTCAACCAAGAGTAGACGCAAGCCTGTCACGGCTAATTCCCGACAGATGATGATGGCAATCACCCAAGCTGGTGCTAATTTTAAGGGCACTAACATGATGAATGCTGACATCACTAACATTTTATCTGCCAAGGGGTCTGCAAATTTACCGAAATTTGAGACGATGTTCCATTTGCGCGCTAAATAACCGTCCAACCAGTCTGTCGCTGAAGCCACTGCAAATAAGATCGCAGCGATCACTTGCCAGACATGAGAGTGTCCGCCCAATGCTAAAATCAGGATAAAAAGCGGAATCGCAAAGATGCGGGCAATGGTTAAATTATTAGGTAAGTTTTCTTTAGTAAGTTTCATGAATTCTCTATTCTACGGTTATCGTCAAGGTTGCTGGACTACCGGGTGCTGCAATACTCGATAAATTGATGGGCGTATCACCGATTTTTACAGTCAAGCCCGTTGTTTTCCCTAGGGTTAAGACTGTCTGATTACCAGTCAAGGTTGCAGTTGTTGGTGCCGCTTCGGTCAGGGTGATTTGACCGCCTGGCAAATCTGAGTTGGTCATCCCAATCCAAACTTCTGTGCCTGCTACTGTGCTGAGGCTAACTTTCACTGGACTTGCAACATTTTTCACCGTTGCTGAAAGCGCTTGACCATTGCCAGTCACTGTAATTTCAGGTTTAGGTGCCTCTGGTGCTTTTGATTCCGAGGAAGAAGATGAGGTGCTCGGTTCGGTACTACTTACAGATGACTTACTTTTTGAGCTAGTCGACAGGCTATAGAGATGGTCCGAAATACCGCTGCTTTTAGGTTTGTTAAGGATGACCGCAGCTGAAATGCTGATAATGATCAAAGCTGCAACAGTCCCTAGCAAAACGATGGGCAAATAATAGCGCCATTTTTTATTGCCCAGTTCATCTTCGTCGGCTTCAAGACGCTCAGATGGCTTGACAAATCGATAATTTTCCGTTAAATCCGGTGTTTCATGTACGTCGATGGGCTCATTTCTTTCATAAGCCGTGACCAATTGGTCATAATCAAGATCCAGACGCTCTGCATACTGTTTGAGATAGGCCTTGACATAAAAGTCCCCTGGCAAGGCATCATAATCATCATGCTCCAAGGCGACGATATACATTTTTTGAATCTGTGTTAAATCTTCCGCTTCGTTGAGTGTCATATCAAGCTTCGCGCGTTGATCACGTAAAACTTGTCCTACTGTTTTTTTTGCCACGAGAACTCCTTTCTGGTCATTTTAAGCTGATGCTTGCCTGATGGGTGTCAGCATCACTTTTGTCTTTACTTTTTCACTTCGGGTTCATGATAAATTCAGTTGAAACCATCTCTTTAATAAATCGGTCCGCATGCTTTTCGATTTTTTCCAGTGTCAGACTTGATAAAATCATTGGGAAATCGAAGAAAGTCACACCTTCAAAAAGATTAGATGAAAATTGGTTGGCAATAAATTCTAAGGAATTTAAAGACTTATAATAATCGCCTAGCATCTCTTTTTTGATGATCATCAAATGGTCTAAATTGAAATCACTTTCTATTTTATAACTTTTTAGCGTATCACGCAAAATTTTAGCGAGTTTTATGGGATAAATCGTGTCAGACGTCATGCTGGCAAAATGATATTGCGGTGCCACTTCAAAATCAAAACCAAAAGAATCGTCAATCAATCCTTGGTTATATAAGCTTTCATAACGACTGCTAGTATTACCTAAAATCATGGTCAGCATGAGTTGGATGGCCAACTTATACTCAAACCTGAGCAAAGGATCTGACGGCAAACGATCATAGCCTCGAAAACCAAGGGCAAGTTTCGGGATGGTGACATCAAAAGCCAGATTATTCGTCGGAATCGGTGCGGCAGCTACAAATGGCGCACGCTGAATCGGTACAATCGGCTCAAACCGTTTCTCAGCTTGATTTTTCGCGACTAAATCAGACATCTCTGATACCTCAAATGGCCCCGTCAAAAAGAGGGTCATATTACCTGGATGATAGAAGGTCCGATAATTTTCATATAAATCTTCTGCTGAAATGCGTCGGATACTTTTAGGTGTCCCTGCAATATCAGCAGCTAAAGGTGACTCTGGATAAAGATTTTGCAGGAGACCAAAAAACAATCGAAAATCTGCATCATCTTGGTACATCTGAATTTCCTGTGTGATGATGCCTTGCTCTTTTTCGACAGAGGCTTGTGTGAAATATGGCTCCTGAACAAAATCTAGCAGTAATTCAACATTAGGCTCAACATTTTCCATGGTTGAAAAGAGATATGATGTCCGCGTAAAACTCGTAAAAGCGTTGGAATTAGCACCTAAGGTACCGAAAAAATTCATGGCATCGCCATCTTTTTTCTCAAATAATTTATGCTCTAAAAAATGGGCAATACCTTCTGGAAAGGTCTGCATATCTGAGCCACCACGCGGCACAAAGCGCGTATCTAAACTGCCAAAATTTGTCGTAAATAGACCATAAGTCTTGTTAAACTCAGGCTTTGGCAAATAATAGACGAGCAAGCCATTATCTAACACTTCTTTATAGAGTGTCTCGCCGACTTGTGGATATTTTTTAATCTCCAAGGCTTTCTCCCTCCATAAAATACAAGGCTTGTAAATTCAATGTTTTAGCAATTCTAACCACGTCTGATTTGGTTACGGCGTCTAATCTCTGCAACCATTCTGCTTGAGAGAGCTGACGATCTGGTAAAAGCTGTTTAATATAAGCCTGCTCGATTAAATTTGACGGTGAATCCAATGATAAGAAATAAGCATTTCTCAGCATATCCTTGGTCTGACGGAGTTCATTTTCTGAAATATCGCCTTGCGCCAATGCCCGAACCTGCGCCCGAATAATGGTCAAAGCCTTGCTGCGTTGCCCTGCGTCAATACCTGCTGCAATTTTTAAAAAGCCTGTGAAGGTATCAAAACGTGAATTAGCATAATAGGCTAGGCTTTCTTTTTCCCGCACATTTGTGAACAGTTTGGAATGTGAAAAGCCACCTAAAAGACCATTTAAGACTTGCATAGTCAGATAATCCGCATCGCCATATTTAACCGGATGGCTATAAGCCAACTGTAAAATCGACTGATTAACTGCTTCTTTTTCTGTCTTTTCACGCACGACATTCGAGGTCGCTTGTTCATAAAAAACAGTAGTCAAGGGTTCCCGATCAGTGAAAGGCATTTCTGAAAAGTAAGTCCTGATACTGGCTTCCTGAGTAGCTGTTAAGTCTCCCAAAATCCAAATATCAATCGTATCTGTCAGTAACATTTTTTTATAATACTCAAAAACACTCTGACGTGTCTCATGCTCCATCAGCTCAACGGTTGAAATACTTGGTGTTGACAGATTTTTATCTTCAAAAAAGAGCTCTGACAAACGTGTTGACGCCACGTAGGATTTATCCTCACGCGTTGAAGCTAAGTAGTGCAAGAGATTTTTCTTCTCACGCGCAAAAGTATCCTCATCAAACCCAATCTCATCTATCAAGGGCATAAACAAAGCCTGATGCAAAAGCTCAACCGCCTCTGTCACTGTATCGCTCTCAACATACTTAGGGTTAACGACACTCATGCCGATATTCAAAAAATGATTATCACCTTTTTTAGACACACCTGTCGCAAAACTGGCGCCATACATCTCTGACAACTTCCGTTGAAATTGTTGGTTGGTCGTTAAGACTGCATTCGACGTCTCCCAGAGATTAGAAATGATCACACGCTTGGCAACACTTTGTCGCGACATCTTTGTTCTAAAACGCACTAAAAACTGTATCGTCTTAAACTTTGTTTCTTTAATAATATGTAAATTTACGCCATTTTTTATTTTCATGTTTATCCTTTATTTATGTACTTTTCCATTATACCAAAATTTAGAGCATCCCTCATCAAATCAAGCAGAAGATTTTGATAAAATTTCAAGTCCATCAACCACTACAACCGCAAGTTTTTACGGAGTCTATGGCATTTTCTATTAAGTTAAACTTGCGCAATGTATGCTAACATCGTGTCATTTAGCGAAAGATTTTCAATGCGCGCCTATAAGTTCTGAAATTATGTTAAAATGAGGTATGAATACTTATACGATATACGATGAATTTATCACCCTAGGCAAGTTGCTCAAAGAAGCAGCGATTATTGAAACTGGTGGCGCAGCCAAACATTTCTTAGCAACTAACGACGTCTTGTACAATGGTGAATTTGAAAATAGACGCGGTAAAAAACTTTTTGATGGCGATGTCTTGGAATTCCCAGGGTTCGGGCTAAAAATTAATATTGTCGCAGCAACAGCAGAAGAAATTGCTGAGCATCAGGCTGAACTTGATGAAGAGGCACGTGTCAAAGCCATTGTCAAAAAAATCAATGCCGCCAACAAGAAAACTGAAACACGTCAAAAATCAGCTGCCAATAATAAAGAACAGTACTTTAAACGTAAAACCAGCAAACCTAAATTTCCTGGTTCTAAATAAACTCTTATGATCATTTCCGAGTTACAACTCACCAACTTTCGAAATTATAATCATCTCAATCTCACCTTTCATCCCAACTTAAATATCTTTGTCGGACAAAATGCGCAAGGCAAGACCAATATTGCTGAAAGCATTTATTTTCTGGCCTTGACCCGCAGTCATCGGACGCATGCTGATCGGGAATTGATTGCTTGGGAGCAAAAAGAGATGTCAGTCTCCGGTACAATCATCAAAAAAAATACGACTGTTCCCCTTGAGATTACTCTAACACCCAAAGGGCGGATTGCCAAAGTCAATCATCTCAAGGAAAATCGACTGGCTGATTATATCGGACATCTTAATGTCATCATGTTCGCACCTGAGGATTTGGCGATTATCAAAGGCGCGCCTAGTGTTCGGAGGCGTTTTATTGATATGGAAATCGGTCAGATTCGGCCTGTTTACCTATATGATTTGATGCGCTATAATAAAACACTCAAAGAACGCAACAGCTATCTCAAGTTCGATGCGTCAAAAATTGATCCTAATTTTCTGGACGTTTTAGATGACCAGTTGGTCGAATATGGCGAGAAGGTCATGGCCCATCGCAGGCAATTTATCACCAGTCTCACTGAGATTTCAGCTGATTTACATGATCACCTCAGTCATGGTCAAGAAAAATTGAGCATCGTTTACGCCCAAAATGTCAAAACTGACTTTGCGACTGAACTCAAACAGACACGTCAGAAAGACCAATTTCGTGCCCAGACTTCTGTGGGACCTCATCGGGATGATTTACAATTTTTGATTAACGACATTAATGTCTCAAATTTTGGCTCCCAAGGTCAGCAACGCACCACTGCGCTGTCTGTCAAATTAGCTGAAATTGAGCTGATTTATCAAGAAACGGGTGAGTATCCGGTTTTACTTTTAGACGATGTCATGAGTGAGCTCGATAATCAAAGGCAGCTCGATTTATTATCCTTGGTGATCGGTAAAACACAGACTTTTATCACAACGACGACGCTTGATCACCTGCAACATTTACCAGATAAAATGACGGTGTTTGAGGTTGATCATGGTCAGATAAAAGAGCGAGACACGCAGTCATAAACAACTTATCAAAAAAACTCAAATTTCAGGGCTGAAATTTGAGTTTTTTTGACTTATAGCGTGATGATCGTACCACTTTCACCGCTAAAGACCAAGGCTGCATTTTCCAGCGAAGCAATGACTGCTTTTCGGCCTGCTTTAGATGAAGCAAACTCGACAGCCGCCTCAATTTTAGGTAACATACTACCTGGAGCAAATTCACCTTGCGCTGCGTAAGCTTTAGCCTGTTCGACCGTTAAGGTATCCAGATCAAGCTGGTCTGGTTGACCAAAATGGATGGCAACGCGATCAACCGCTGTCAGGATAAAGAAGTAATCAGCCTCAACCAATTCGGCTAGCTTAGCAGATGAAATATCTTTATCAATGACTGCAAGCGCCCCATCGTAATCTCCATCACCACGTTTGACAACTGGAATTCCGCCGCCGCCACAGGCAATCACGATAAATTCATTGTCTAAGAGATTGAGAATGGATTTACTTTCTACAATATCAATCGGTTTTGGAGAGGCGACCATCTGGCGATAGCCACGACCTGCATCTTCTCGATAAACCAGAGATGGATTTTCTTGAACCATATTTTCTACATCTTCTTTGGTGTAGAAGCTGCCAATTGGTTTGGTTGGATTTTGAAAGGCTGGATCATCAGCTGCAACCTCAACTTGAGTGACGACTGTCGCAACATTCCATGGCATGCCTTGTTTTCTCAATTCCCTTAGAATGGCGTTTTGCAAATGATAGCCAATGTACCCTTGACTCATGGCCGTACACTCAGGTAATTGAACGTGTGGGATTGAGCTGTCCATATTGGCTGACATGTTGATGGCTTTTTCTAACATGCCAACCTGCGGACCATTGCCGTGGCTGATGATGATTTCATAACCGAGTTTAATCAAGTTAACCATTGCGGGTGCTGCTTGATTGACATGATCAAGCTGTTCTCTGGGATTATTGCCGAGGGCATTACCGCCAAGGGCGATGACGATTCTTTTCATTGTTCTTTCCTTTCTGCTCTGACGCCTAGATCAAGCGGGGCATTTGCGGTTTACAGCCGCTCAAAGTCATTTCCATGCTTCAAACTGAGATAAAAAGCAAGCAGAACAAGCGCAAAACTTGTCGTTTTTAGCTTGTTCTGCCCCTTTTTATTTTTGATTGACCAGTCTCTCAAGACCAAATACTTTAGCCTTGTAACAACTGTTGTGAAGCTCCGCTATTCTTTGGTGAGTTTACCGTATTTTTCTCCCATCAAAACATGGTCATAATATTCACCATCAGTTTTTGGAATTGTAATATCTAGCTTGACACCTTTTTCGAAGATCATCATATAGTCGCTGCCACCGAATAAGAAGTAACCAAGTGGATCTCCTTTTTTAACGGTATCACCAACTTTTAGATTCTTTTCAAAGTTGACTGAACTAATTTGTGACATACCGACAGGAACCAAGGCAATTTTACCGAAAGTTGGATTGTCAATGATTATATATTGTCTCGTCTCGATAGACTCCCAGTTAGGGTTGGTACTTGAAAGCATATAACGTTGGATTTTTGAATCCCAGTAGGTTAAACCGCCAATGGCATCTTGCTCCATCACTGTTTTCATCTCCAATATCTTTCCTGAAATTGGGAAGTGATAACGGTGATAATCCTGAACATTTAAGAAGGTATGGGTAACGATGCCATTTGCAAATGTGTTGGCATATTTACTTTCATGCAAGATTTGAGGAATAGAATTGTAGCCTTTAGATTTAACAACCATCTTGTCGCCATTTTCGGAATCAACTTGATCGCCGCTATTCATAATTTCTGACTTGTCATTGATTTGCCATAGCCCTTGCGCTTCACTATCGGCTGGTGCTGTCAAAATCGAGTCATCATCTGGATTGGAAATAGGTCTCACACTTGGGTCTTTTAATTTTCTGGCAAAGAAATCATTGAATGAATGCCAATTTGACGGGTCTTCATACCAATCATTTTGTAAGCCGAAATTCTCATCATTCTTAGCTCTTTGAAGATATTGATCATTCCAAGAAGCTGGTTTGCTTAAATAAGCACCCCAATTTTTGGTGAATTTAACCATCCATTCAGAATAGGGTGGATAATATTCTAAACAAGCTCTATAATAGCCCTTATTTTCTAGCTGAGGTAATTCAATATCAGCTAGAAAATAGAAGTAATTCAAACTTTGGTCAATACTTCTAAATAAACTCGGTTGTTTATCATCGTTATAATTGATGTTCCAAGGTAAAGCCAGGGTTGCCCAGTCGATAAAACTATAGAATTCATCTAAGGTTTGTGCAGGGTTTTTATCTTTATTAGGGTTGATCTTTTTGCCTTGAGCAATGGCATCATTTAGCATTGTTTTAAGTTCTGGATCTTTTTCAACGATAGCAATCAAAGCGTCTGTATCCGGTTGATGGTAGGATGTACTTTTAGATTTCTCTTTAGAAACACTTGATTGATCCGTTTTAGCAGCATTTTCTTTATTCGTTGTGCCACAAGCACTCACAGAAAAGATGACGGCGAATGTGACGACAATGATTTTTAATTTCTTCATTATAGACATGTTGCTTCTCCTAACGTTTTCACCTTATTTCTAATGCAGAATAGTCTGCATTACTTTTTAGGCTGTTGTTGCGTCACACAATGGATATTCCCACCACCGTAGACAATTTCGAGCGTATCAACACCAACAATTTCCTTATCAGGAAACATTTCTTGCACTTGAGTCAGTGCTAGAGCATCGTTTTCATCGCCATATTGTGGCACGATGACACCACCATTTGTGATGAGGAAGTTCATGTATGAGGTAATACAAATATCACCATCTTCCCGTGGGAGAGTGCCTTCTACCGTGTCAATAGCAAAGTCTCCCTTGATTGTAATGGCATTTTTAGGGCAGCAGAGTTTGTGAACTTTGAGCGCACGTCCCTTGGCATCTGTCAACTCAGTCAAAGTCTTATAGGCAGCTTGAGCTTCAGCATAGAATGGACTGTTGGTATCATCTGTGTAGATACAAGCCACTTCACCTGGTGCAACAAAACATGCCACATCATCCACGTGACCGTTGGTTTCATCAGGATCAATACCATCTTTTATCCAGAGTACTTTTTCACAATTGAGATGGTCACAGAGCATTTGTTCAATTTCAGTCTTGCTCATATGTGGATTTCTGCCCTCACTCAAAAGGCACATCTCTGTTGTCATGACTGTTCCCTGACCATCAACGTGGAATGACCCACCTTCAAGGACAAATCCTTTTGTTTTATAGGTGTCAATGCCTTCAATTTCAGTTACTTTTCTAGCAATCAATTCATCTTGATCCCATGGGAAGTATAGTCCATCAACTAGGCCACCCCAGGCATTGAAGTCCCAGTCATTGGCGCGAATCTCACCCTTATCATTAATGATGAAAGTTGGGCCACAATCACGCACCCAGGCATCATTGTTTGACATTTCGATGACACGAATATCATCTGGTAATTGCTCACGACAGTTCGCATACTGGGCTTGTGAGACTAAAACATTCATTTTTGTGAAGCGACTGATGGCTTTCGCCACATTAGCAAATGATTTTTGTGCAGGTTTAGCACCGTCACGCCAATTATCAGGCCGTTCTGGCCAAATCATCCAAACTTGTTCTTGAGCCTCAAACTCTGCTGGCATTCTAAAACCGTCTGCTTTGGGTGTTGTTCCGACTATTCTTTTAGCCATGATATTATTCTCCTTTACTTTAGAGCATCTACATAGATTTGCGAAATTTTTTTAGTTCGTTTACTTTTTAATTTTTTTAAAGATAATGATTAATTCACCTACAATGATACAAACGATCGATCCAATCGTAATGGGTAAGACTTCACTCAAGGTTTCTGAGCTAAAATCAAACGGTACCGCGATAAAGATGAGTGATGTAACGATTAATAGGATTGGCAAGGTGACTAAGAGATAGTGGAAAGCTTTGCCACCTCCAACTTTGAAGGGTCTTTCTGTATCAGGATCGATTTTCCGAAGTTTCAAAAATGCTGGGAAAATTGGAATGTAAGACAACAAGAACATAACCAAATTCAAGGCGAAGAAACTCCAAAATAAATCTTCATTTGGTAAGAGTGGTGCAATGATGACGATAGCTGATGCTACAACCCCATTCATAATTGCTGCGCCAATTGGCATGTCTGTCTTTGCACTTCTCTTAGCAAAAACAGATGGCATATCGCCATTTTCGGCTGCATAGCAAGCTGTGTTATTAACCCCTAGAGACCATGAGACCATATTACCAAACAAGGTTAACAAGAATAGGAAAGCCACGATTGCAACTAAAGGACCTCCAGATTTACCTAGCATGAGTTGGATACTATCAATCAAGCCACTACTTGTACTAATCTCAGAAGTTGGAATAGCAACGCCTATCCCAAATGCTGAGAAGATATAAATCGCTGCAATCACCAAGCCACCTGTAACAATCGCAAGTGGAATTTGTTTTTTAGGATTCTCCATATCTGGTGCAAATGTACACACGACTTCAAAACCTAAGAAGTTGAACAGGATTACCGAGATAAAGGATAGAGATTTCATATCAAAGCTAGGCAAGAGGGAAGCCGCTGTGTACTCATTAGCAACACCATGCGTTACCGCTACGTAAATTCCCAGACAGCCAACAAGTAGGGCTAGAAAAACTTTGATAAAAGCTGCACCATTAAGGATCCATATACTATCACTAACAGAGTAGAAGCTAATGAAGACAATCACCCAGATAAAGATGAGTTCTATCAAAATAGAAACGAAAGTATTAGGCGTTTGCCCCGTCACGATGCGGATAAGCTCAGGACAAATAACGGCAAGTGAAGCCATCCACAAAGGAAAGTTTATCCAGTAATACCAGGCTGTACGGGTTCCCATCCGATGACCAAAGGCTTTGGTTACCCAATCATAGATCCCCCCCTCGCCTTCGTAAGTCGTCCCTAATTCTGAAGCAATTAAGCCATAAGGTAGTAGAAAGGTAATCATTAGGAAAATCCACCAGAAGTATTGCGAGTTGCCAATAGCTGCTACAGGTGCTGCTGCTTCAGCGACAAATACCACACAGATCACTGTGAGTATGGCGGAAAATAATTTAAATTTCTTTTTTGGTTTTAAATCACTCATATCTGTTTCCTCCAGTAAGGTGTTGAGATGCGCGTTGATTCATTTGATTCAGCGGATACTCAACTACCTGTCATTTAGAGTGCTAAACCTAAGAATTTTTCCAAATCAGCTTTAGCAGTCGCTTTTTCTTGTTCGCTTACAATTGTTTTGGCAGCATGTTTGTGATAGAAATAAACGAGCAACCCTCGAATAGATGATAATCTGTTTTCTGCTTCATCAAAGACAATTGAATAATCTGAATCAATGACTTCATCCAAAACTTCTTCACCACGACTAGCAGGTAAACAGTGCATGAATTTTGCCCAAGGATTAGCTTTCTTAACCATGCGATCAGAGACTTGATATTTCGGATAGAAGATGCTCATACGTTCTTCTTCTGACAATTCTGCGTCATATAGACCATACCAAACATCTGTATAGACAAAATCTGCATCAGCTAAACCTTCAGTTTCATCTTCTGTAATGAGATAAGAGCCACCAGAAACTTGACAAATCTCGTCTAACTTAGCTTGACGATCTGCGTTTAATTGATAGCCTTTAGGGCCAAATTGGGCAAAACGCATACCTAATTTTGTTGTAATAAGTGCTAGTGAAAAACAAACCTGTGTGGCATCACCGACAAAAACAACTTTACAGTCTTCCAGTTTCTTACCTTCTGGCAAATGCTCTAACATGGTACAAACATCACCCATTTCTTGCGTCGGATGATTGTAATCAGACATCCCGTTAATGACAGGAATCGTTGCATATTTTGCCAAATCAGCTACATCATCATGACGGTCAACACGTGCCATGACGATATCAAGCAGTCTTGAAACAACTTTCGCTGTATCTTCTAATGTTTCATGCCCACCGAGTTGAATTTGACCTGGGGCCAAATACTGGGCATGTCCACCAAGTTGTGTCATTGCTGTTTCAAATGAGATACGTGTGCGAGTTGACGATTGTTGAAAAATCATACCAAGCGATTTATTCTTAAGTAATGGTGGATAAAATCCAGCTTTGATACTTTTTTTAATCGCAAGTGATAGCTGTAAGATCTCCCATAATTCTGCTTTAGTGAAATCTTCAGTCGTGATAAAATCTTTCTTTGACATGTGCGTTTCCTCCATTTTTTAATTTTAATCTTTTGTTTTACAAGCTAAGTTTAAGCTTAATTCGTGGAGTTTACTATCATCTTTTGCTCAACTTTTAGACTTGTTTTTATCTAAACTTTTCTATACCTTTTGGGTTGAAATTGTCTAAACCCCTTTATTGACAGCGCTTTCAAACTTGTCATGTAAGCGCTCTTTTGTTATACTTTAATTAGATTAGGGAATAGTAATCGAGAGGAGTTACCATGGATATCCTACTTATCATTTATAATATCGGACTTTTTATCCTCTTTACTGTTGTTACCACTCTTGGCATCATCACCTATCTACAACAAAAACGACCATTTTTTCTAACGATTGCCTTTTTATTTGTTTTTTTAATTATCAACAATATTTTAATCTACTTGACAGAACAAATTCCTTGGTTTTCAGATGGATTTGATCAAATTTTCATGACAACTCCCTCGCCTAAAACAATTCTCCTTGTAGCACATTCCATCTTTTTAGTCCTTATTTTAGACGCTGCCTTACAAGCTAAAATTCAAACGTGGCAATACCTCTTGATTATCGCGCAAACAACTGTCCTTTTATTTGTACCTATGTTACCCAATCATGCGTTTAAAGTTTGGATTTTCTACTTCACCTCAGAAATTGTAAGGTTTGCGCTTGCTACTTATGGCTTGTATGTTTTAAAAAACATTGAACAAGAAGATCAGGCTAAGCCTAGACCTCATATTGATATTCAAATCAGTCAACTCAATTTATTTAAAAAATTGCTGATTATCACGATTATAATGACAGTCGTCATTACTCTTGAAGATACCATTGTCATATTTTTCCATGATAGTTACGCATTAGATCAGGTGCATATGACAAATCGTAGTATCAGTGAAGATATACTAGCCTTCATTTATGCTGGTATTGCTATCATATATCTTGCTAAGGACTTGATTAAGCCAACATTCGTTGGGACGTTGGTGAAAGAAGAATGTGCAGTCGAAAATACGTCAATCTCTAAAAAACAAGAATTTGGTTATACTTACAACATGACCTCGCGTGAAATAGAAGTTTTGATGCTTCTTTTAGAAAATAAAAGCAATCTAGAGATTAGTAACGAACTCTTTATATCAATGGGGACTGTCAAAAGTCATATCCACAATATTTTTATAAAACTTGATGTTACTAGACGACAAGATGTCCAAAAATTATATTCTGAATATCATATCACATCATAAATCCAAATCATTTCACTAAATCTTTAAAAGTCAAATGACAATAAAAAAAGACTGTAACAAAAGTCTTCAAAAATAGACTATGAATCATCTTCAATATTAATTGAAATTGGTCATAGGCTATTTCTATATAGTTTTTTTGATACATTGTAAAACAGCATCATCAAGTTGTAAGAAACAATATGAAATCGGTTTAAAAATCGTTGATATTTTGATAAACTCGTACGATTTCTGTGAAACTGTACGAAAAAAGAGAAAGGCATACTGGCAGTCTTGATTTCATTACCTAGCTTGCTTTTCTCTTTCAGTGATTGTGGACTTTTGTTCCAGTCTCTTTTTACTGTTATTCTATTTTTCAGTTACCTGATTGTTTTTTCTTATCAGCATCATCGTTATTATTACTAGAATTATTACCAGAATTGTTACCAGAATTATTACCTAATATTTTTGTCCAAGCATTGGCATAATCACTATCGCTACCACCAATTGCAAATTTATATTGCGTAGTTGGTGCCCCCTCTGGTTTGGCCCAGTAAGAGGTCGTCGTTGGTCCCGACAATGTAAAATTAGTATAACTACCACCTGTAAATGCTCCTGGTTTTTCACCCGTTGAGACTAAAACGGTTGATTTCGTCACGGACGGATCGAGTGAGAAACGTTGCTCAACACCAAAGACACCTGGATTGGCTTGGTATATACTATTAGCCATTTGAGCGAGATATTGTGAGTTATTGTTATAACCTGTCATCGCAGCCATTGGCGTATTGTTATCATGACCGACCCAAGAACTAAGGGTCACGGTTGGTGTGCCTACCATGAGCCAAACGTCGACAAAGTCATTAGATGTCCCGGTTTTACCAACCCAATCAGCACCTGCAAGGGTTGGATTGAGGTTAGACAATTGACCATAAAAAGTTGTTGTTTTCTGTGACTTAATCGGTCCCTTTAAAAGCTCTGCCATGATTGATGAGGTTGCTTTTGAGAAAACTTGCACAGGTTGACTTTGATGTTTATAAATTTCTTTGCCGTTACTATCTTTGATACTGTCAACAACATAATACTGCTCGTATTGACCGCCGTTCAGCAAAGCTTGATAGCCATTGGTATGTTGCACAACAGATGGATCAATCCCACCACCTAAAGGTAGGGATTCAATCTGATAATTATCAACCTTGTAACCCATCTTACTCATGTAAGGCTTGACACTCTGGCCGTTTTTAAGGATGGTTTGGTAGGTCCAGTAGGCCGGAATGTTCCACGACGTGTCTAACGCATCCTGCAAAGTCATCATCTCCTGCGTCCCAGCAGATGTGTCATGCATGATTGGCTCGCCACCAGAGAATTTGGTTGGGTAATTAGAAAGACGACTTGCACTTCCCATCAACCCCATATCAATCGCTGGACCATAAGCTATAATTGGTTTTATCGATGATCCTGGGCTACGGTGCGTATCAAAAGCATGGTTGTTTTGGTTGCTATTATAATCCAGACCACCAACAAAACCAAGAACAGCACCTGTTTTATTGTCCATTAGAACATTACCAGTCTGATTTTCACCTGTCCCATCTTGCAAGAGGTATCCATAATTTGCAACTGCCGACTGCATGGCTTGATAAATCCCCTGGTCAATGGTTGCTGTAATTGTGAAACCGCCTTGCTGCAGTTTTTGCTCTGCCATTTTTTGGTAGGTTTCTTTGATTACATCGTTGCCTTGATCAGCTTCTGAAACCTTATCAGTTTTGATCAAATAGTCATAAACTTTTTCAAAGGCTTCATTATAGACAACATGATAAAGATAGCCATGGGTCGTTGTTTCTGGGGTAGCAGGGGCGATAAACTCTGTCGAAATATCATAGGCGACATAGGCATCATATTCTTTTTTAGAAATATAACCATTGCGGTAGAGATTAAAAAGGACATCTTTTTGTCTCGACAAGCCATACTGCATGTTTTCCTTAGATTTAAGATTACCATCTGCACCATAAGGCGTGTAGACAATCGGACTCTGAGGTAAGCCTGCGATAAAGGCTGCTTCTGGAATGGTCAAATCCTTAGCAGATTTGCCAAAAATACCTTGGGCTGCGGCTTCAACACCAGCAATATTTTGACCTTTATTATTACGACCAAAGGGTGAAACATTTAGATAATCGGTTAAGATTTCATCTTTGGTAGCATGTTTTTCAAGTTCCAAGGCATAAACCATTTCGGTCGCTTTTCGCTTAAAGGTCGGTGAGTCACCAAGGACTTGTTGCTTGATTAGCTGCTGAGTAAGCGTTGAACCACCTGAAGATGCTCCGCCCATTGATTCTCCCAAGATCGCTCTGAAGAAGGCTTTAGGAACGACACCTTTGTGATGTTTAAAATTCTCGTCCTCTGTTGCGATCAAAGCATCTTTGACTGTTTGCGCAATCTGATCACCTGAAACCTTTGATCTGATCAAATCACTCGAAATATCAGAAATTGGCTGTCCATTACTGTAATTCATGACAGATGCTTCATGAATTGTATTAATTTTGTCAGTCAATTCTTTGCTTGATGGTACTTTGACATCAGAAATCAGACTTACGAAATAACCTGTTCCTGTCGCAGCACCAAAAATAATCCCAAGACTCAAAATCGTTACAAAAACAACAGATAGACCTCTGGCAACGATAAAAATCGTTTGCAGAATTGTTTTACCATCTGAAGGACTTTTTTTATTTTTCTTATACTTATTTTTTTCATTACGCTTTACCTTCTTCGCTTGGATGCGATCTTGTATGGCTTCACGTTCTTGATCGGAAAATTCTTTACTCATAGGCTTATTATATCATAACTTTTTTCTTTTACCTACTACTATATAGCCTACAAGCCTTTAGATATATGGCTTTTTCTTTTTTGTATCTACCAATAATCTGCACATGCCTATCAACTTGCAAACAAGAAGCCAACACGATTGGTTAACCTCTGAAAGTCTATATCACTGCTAGACTGATTATAAGAAAATCAAAGTGGATAAGAGATACAACACGATAATGTGAAGCGGATAGAAAATATAAAACAACCATTTTTCTTTTCTACCTTCTTCGCCATTGTATAAATAGATCGGCAGGAGTGAAAAGACCATCATCCATTGATCGTTCTGTGGACTTGAAATGAAAATAAAGAGACTGACAAGTACAAGCGTAAGATAAGTGCCAATTTTTTTATTTCTAAAAATATGAAACATCAACGCAAGCAAGATAAAGATTGGACCACCTTCAACAGTAAGCACACTTGGGATAAAAAATATAAAGATTTGTTTGATGATAAGTGGCATATCTTGACTAGCCATCACAAACATGGTCACGAAAGGTGTTACAAAAAAGAAACAGCAGCCCTAAAACCGCTTTACCGATGTACTTGACTTTCCCGAAAAAGCCATCATACACCCACATGGCACAAAGACCTAAAAACAAAGTACCAAAGATGGCATTAATCAGCTCCACCTTAGAATTTGGCAGGATAGCTGGGACAGCCATAAATAAAATCTGACAAATCCAAAAACCAATCAATAGGTTCAGCATATACTTTTTACGATTGCGTGTGTAGTAAAAGCCTTCCGCACTTAGAAATAAGAAAATCGGCGCAACTAATCTCCCTAGCATTGTAAACCATAATGGAACGCCTTCGAAATAAAACATTTGGTGGATATGGTCAAAAACCATTAAAATAATTCCAATAAGTTTTAAATCAAATGATGTTAAACCTCTTTTGATAATAGACATGTTATTTTCTCCTACTTATATAATTTCAAGACAACAAAACAAGGTTGTACGACTTGACGATATTGAAATTATACACTAGATTCTGGCAGTTTTGTCTTACACTTTCGTAAGCTCAGTGTAAGGTATTTCAGATATTCACTAGACAATATTTAATCGTCAAATTGACTAGCTGTTACGGCGTAATGTCATATCATCAACGCTATCTGACAAACAGGTGTAAAAATATAGATTCACGCCTTAAAATATCTTGATTTTTTTGATATAATAGATTTAATTTATAAAAATTTAGCGAAATAGGGCGAAATGTCTGCTCTGCTTTCAACATGATTCTTTTAATGCTTTATCCTCTTTGGCTATGTCACAATTTGTTGATAAAATAACTCGGATAAAGCGTTATCTGCTACCATGTGCCAGCAGCGAGCATGGATAAGCTCTAAAGTAAGGATGATTGAACATGAATATCTTCGAAGAACTCAAAGCACGTGGTTTGATTTTTCAAACAACGGATGAAGCGGCTCTAATCAAAGCCTTGACAGAAACTTCTGTCAACTTTTATACGGGTTATGACCCGACTGCGGACTCTCTGCATTTGGGTCATTTGGTACCTATCTTGAATATGCGTCGCTTGCAACTTGCTGGCCACCATCCTGTGGCGCTTGTTGGGGGGGCGACAGGGATGATTGGTGATCCGTCGTTTAAGGATACCGAGCGTTCACTCCAAACCACGGATACAGTGGCACAATGGTCTGAATCGATCAAACAACAGCTATCACGTTTCCTAAGTTTTGAAGGTGATAACGCTGCAGTCGTGGTCAATAACTACGACTGGTTTGCTAATATGAACGTTCTCGAATTCTTGCGCGATGTCGGTAAATACTACACTATCAACTACATGATGAGCAAGGAATCTGTCAAAAAACGGATCGAAACTGGGATTTCTTATACCGAATTTGCCTACCAAATTCTCCAAGGCTATGATTTCTACCAACTCAATGAAAACCACGGCGTCAACCTCCAAATCGGTGGTTCTGACCAATGGGGGAACATGGTAGCTGGGACTGATTTAATTCGTAAAAAGTCAGGAAACGAAACCCATGTCATTACAGTACCGTTAATCACTGATTCAACTGGTAAAAAATTCGGCAAGTCTGAAGGTAACGCTGTCTGGCTTGATGCCGATAAAACATCACCCTACGAGTTCTACCAATTCTGGCTCAATATCGCTGATGCGGACGGCGTTAAATTCTTGAAAATCTTTACTTTCTTGTCTCTTGATGAAATTGACGAAATTGCCAAGGCTTTTGAAGCAGCACCACACGAACGCTTGGCTCAAAAAACATTAGCTAAAGAAGTCGTGACACTGGTTCATGGTGAAGCTGCCTACCAACAAGCAGTCAATATCTCAGAACAACTTTTCGCAGGTCATATCAAAGCCTTGTCAGTCAAAGATATCAAAGCTGGCTTGAAAGATGTACCGAGCTATACGGTTGCCAGTGATTTCGATGGGAACTTAGTTAACTTACTTGTCAATGCTAAAATTTCACCTAGTCGTCGTCAAGCGCGTGAAGATATCACAAACGGTGCTATTTACCTTAACGGTGAACGCCAAACTGACCTTGACTATGTCTTGAGCGATACGGATAAACTTGAAAATGAATTAACCGTAATTCGCCGTGGTAAGAAAAAATATACGATTGTGAATTACTAATTCTACTTATTAATGATTAGAGGTACCCACATGGACATTAGTATATTATTAATTATCATTTCTGCAATTTGTTTTTTAGTCAACTTATTTCATTTGATCCCTCAACCTAATTACATGATTGGTTATCGAACGAAACGAAGTTTACAAAATCCTGAATGTTGGAACTTAGCTCAGAATATTTTTTGTCCACTCTCCATTCTGATTACTCTAATCGTCATGATGATCTATCAAAACAATCTATTTAATCGTAGTATCTACACAATATTATGCCTTGCTGGTTACCTTATCGCAGGCGTAATAACTGAATATATACTTTATAGAAAAATATCTAAGTAGTAACAACAGAGCTAATAATAAATCCCGAGCAGCTGAGATAGTTGCTCGGGATTTTGATTGCACCATCAAAAAAAACAAAAATGCTGATATTTCAGGTTAAACCACTCAAACATTTGATCAATTTTATTGTTAGATAACTAGCGTTCGGTCTTCTTGAACCAACGTTTAATCCAGATGAGATTTGTTCACTCATCCGCTATCCCCCTATTTACTTAATACCTGCCATCGCAAGGTTAAATTGACTGAATTTTAATGCATTTGTTTTGCTATTATCTATGTTAGAATAATTTATGGGTTCGCTACCTTAACACGTCACAACGTGGGAAGGAGGTCTTGCATGTGATTCAATATTTGTTTGAATTAATCGTTATTCCGATTACCGATGGTTTAGTGATTGATATCTTATCACAACTATTTGCACGTTGGCTTGACGCGCAAGATGACGATTAAAGCGTATCCTGAACAAGCCCCACGCTAGAAATTTTCACTAGTGAAAAAAAACCACCGAGATCACACTCTCGGTGGTTTTTGGTCTTGCAGTGAAATTTGTTTGAATTTTACTACTTTTATTCTACCACATTAACATACTATGTCAAGAATTTAACCTAAAATAATTTTGAAGGGTTAGGCAGATTTTTTTCGTGTGAGTAAACGATAGCTTGATAATCCCCAGGCAAAGATAACTAGGGCTAGAGCAACGTAGAAAGCCACGTGCATGCCATGCAAGAAGACTTCTGGTTGTGACTTAACGTAACCAGACACGCGGTGTCCGATCTGTCCTGACATGGCGACAAATAAAACCGTTGTCGCTAGAGTTGTCCCTAATACAAAGCCGAGGTTTCGTCCCAAGGCGTTAACTGATCCAGCAATCCCCAGATATTTCGTCTCCACCGTGGACATGACTAAAGCGTTGTTAGGACTTTGGAAAAATCCGACGCTGCCCCCGTGGATGAAGAGAATCAACATCACAACTGGCAATGCTGTAACTGAACCAACCATGAGGTAGCCGAGCTGTACGATCAAAACACCTGAGATGGCAAAAAATGTAATGATTTCCTTGTCAAATTTATCCGATAAGATCCCTGCGATTGGGCTGAAAATGAACATGCCGACTGGATAGGCCATCATGACCATCCCTGCAAAACCTGCAGCAGCTCCGCGGTAATCTTGGAGATAGAAAGGCATAAGGATGTTGACAAAGCTACCTGCTGTAAACATGGTCATGCTGGTCAAAACACTCATGCTAAAGAGCTTGCTGCTGAAAATATTGAGGTTGAGCAAAGGTTTTTCAACCGTTTTTTCTGTGTGAATAAACCAGATAAAGAGGGCGACCATGGCCACAAAACTTAAGATAACTGGTACGGTCATGAAACCTTGAGCTTGTCCCAGACTGACTGCGATGAAAAAGGCCACGATTGTCAGAAACATCTGCGTTGCGCCTAACAAATCCGCATCTTTCACACTACCTGAGCCCTCGTCTTCCGGTAGGGCTTTACGACCGACCAAATAAGCAATGATGCCCAGTGGCACATTAATCCAAAAAATATAAGACCAACTTGCAATTTGCAGAATAAAACCACCAATCGCTGGTCCAGCAATTGAGCCCAAGCTGACGAACATTGACATAATACTCATGGCTCTCGCTCGAAGCGCTGGTTCAAAGAGCTGGCTTGTGATTCCAAAACTATTGGACATGGTCATCGACGCACCAATCGCCTGGATAATTCTTGCAAATAGTAGAAAATGCAAGCCCAAATTAATCCCCGCAAGTAGCGAACCAAATGTGAAGAGCAGGCTACCATAATTGAAGATTTTCGTCTTCCCAATCAAATCACCAAGCCGGCCAAACAGCAAAATCAAACCTGAGATGACGACCAGATAAATGGTTACTGACCAGGTCACTTGCCCCATATCAAGGTGCATTTCTCTTGCCATACTTGGCAGTGCAATGTTAACAATCGACCCATCTAAGGTGGACATAAACGTGAAAATACCAAGCGCTAATAGCCCTGGAAATTTTTCTTTACTAAACATGACTAACTTCCCTTTTTTCTATAACAAATCTTGAATGGCTGCTTCGAGTGCATCCACTTGCATTTCCCCAGTAATTTGACTAACCATGATCCCATCAACTGCTCGTTTTACTAGGTTGTTAATATCCATACGTGCTTCAAATTTTTCAGCATTTTCAAGTTTTGGTTTCGTTTTAGGTTGTGGCGGTGCAAAAATCGTACAACAATCTTCAAAGGGTTGAATAGAAATATTGAAGGTATCAATCTTCTCAGCCAATTCGATAATTTCAAGTTTATCCATGGTTACAACTGGTCGAATGACGGGTGTCGTTGTAACTGCATTGATAGCTGTCATTGAGCCCAGTGTTTGACTAGCTACTTGCCCTAGGCTCTCACCGTTGATGATAACCTGCCCATGACGACGCGCGCGAATTTCATCGACGACACGCATCATGAAACGACGCGTTACCGTCATCAAATATGGCATGGGTACTTTTTCTTTGATTTCTTCTTGAATTTCAGTAAATGGCACTTCGATAAATTGAATATCGCCACCAAAAACAGTTAATTTACTGGCAAGGTCCTTGGCTTTTTGAAGCGCACCAGGACTAGTATAAGGTGGGCTGGCAAAATGGACCGCTTCGATTTCAACGCCACGTTTTAACGCAAGATAACCCGCAACAGGCGAATCAATCCCGCCAGACAGCATCAGCATGCCTTTACCAGCAGTCCCAACAGGCAAGCCACCAGCACCTTTAATCATTTCATAGCTCAGGTAAGCAAAGTCAGGTCGGATTTCAACACGTAGATCAATATCAGGCTTTTTCATCTGTACTTTGGCGTGTGGTACCGCCATAATCACAGTGTGCCCCAACTCACGATTTAACTCTGTACTATCTAACTCGAAGTCATGGTCAGAGCGCTTGGCTGTGATTTTAAAAGTCATGCCTTCTTGATAAACATTTTTCATCAAGGTTGCGACCGCTGCCTCAATCGCTGGCATATTTTTGTCTACTTTAATGGCAGGTGAAAAGTTTTGAATCCCAAAAACCTTGACCAACTTCTCAGCCAAGGGCCCATATTCTGCTCCGTTTAAGAAAATATGTGCCCGATCTCGCTCAGCCTTAACTGAAATCGTCGGAAATTCTGTCAAAACTTCTCGGATATTTTTAGCCAAACGGCCGATAAAGCGCATCCGGTTTTTGCCCTTGGTTGATAGCTCGCCATAGCGAACCATAATTTCTGAATAATTTAAATTTGTCGTCATACATAGTTACTTTCTATTTGACCGTCTCTCAACGGTTGCTTATTGTATTTTTTGAAACTTAGCGTGGAGTTGTTTAAAAATCGTCAAAAATTGCTCGATTTCCGCCATATTATTCGCCTCGTCTAGGGAAATACGGACAGCAGATGTGGCAAGTTTAGGTGACACATGCATGGCAGTAAGGGTACTTGATGCTAGTCCTGCCTTAGACGAGCAGGCGCTTGTCGTTGAGATGTAAATCTCATGCGCTTCAAACCCATGCACCAAGACCTCACCACGGACACCTTTGAGTCCGAAGGTGATAATATTAGGGACGAAATCATCGCGTTGACTAAAGACGACAACATCCGAATAATCAGCGAGTGCTGTCAGCAAGACTTCTTTCATGGCTGCTAATTTGACAAGTTTAGCTTCTGAATCACTCAGTACCATCCGCAATGCCTTGGCTGTCGCCGCAATACCTGCGACATTCTCAGTCGTGGAGCGCTGATTTGTTTCCTGACCGCCACCTGTTAACAAAGGTTGCAGTTTCTTGCCTTTTTTGATGTAGACAAAGCCAACACCGCGTGGCCCATGAAACTTGTGAGCTGAAAAGGTCGCAAAGTCGACCCTTTCTGGTAAAAATTCACGGATATCTAGTTTACCAACAGCTTGAACTGCGTCCACATGAAATGAAATCGTTGGTTTGTCTGCTAGCAACTCACCAATCTGGCGGATTGGCTCAATGGTACCAATCTCATTATTGACAGCCATAACTGAGACCAAAATCGTTTCTTTTTTGATTAAAGCTGCGAGCGCATCTAGTTTGACAAAGCCATTGTGATCAACAGGGGCGAAGTCTACCTCAAAGCCTTGTGTCGCTAACCACTCAGCTGATGCTTTGACCGCAGGATGCTCGACGCTTGAGACAATAATGTGGTTCCCATAGACGCGCTTTTCAAATGCCACGCCTTTTAAAATCCAGTTATCTCCCTCTGTACCACCTGAGGTAAAGTAAATTTCCGATGTTGCTTTGCCGAGTAAGTCGGCGATTTGCTTGCGAGAAGCCTCTAGCATTCGCCCAGCGACTGTTCCCAGATTATGTAGACTAGACGGATTGCCCATAATTTTAGTGGCAACGTCTGTATAGGTTTTCAGGACTGCGGGATCGATTCCCGTTGTCGCTGAATTATCGAAATAGATCATGTTTCTTCCTTTTATTTTGAACTTGAAAATAACTGCGAGTTCGCAGTTTTTATTTAGGTCTATACTCTAGGAAATCATAGAGTAAGTTGGAGTGATTGTCGTTCATGGAATAGTTTTCCAGAGCATTCACATTTTTTCGCATGACTTGGGCTTCTCGTGCTGTAAGTAGGCCCTGTGCTTCATATTCAAAGATGAATTTGCGCTCTAAATAATAGCCTCGCATCATTTCATCCAAATTATTAGGTCGTGCTTTGGTGATGATTCGGGTGATGAAGCCACCACTTGCCACCTGCTCTGACGCGCGCAGGCGTTCTGACTGTAGATAATTAATCAAGTCAGCATTATAGACCCCTTCGAGACTCTCTAAGGCATCCAAAATGAGACTTGTATTATTGAAATAGAGGTCACGAATTTCAGTTTTTGAATCGCCAACCAATTTTTGGATATTTTTTCGATTTCGATTAAAATGAATATTAGTATGTAAAATATTACTCAAGACCAAGCGAATCGCTCGTAGGAAAATAGCGATGGCAAAGGCTAAACTGGAAACAAATCTATGAACAATCGAGCGTTCTAGCTCTTTCAAATACCGTTGGTAAATCCGATACGTTTTAATCGTGATCTCATTATTTCGAAAAGCATTTTCCAAGCCTTCATTTTCAAGTCGAAGAATCAGGAGCTGAAGATCATTAAATTCAGCGGTCATTGTTGCTGATTCTTGATTAATAATCAATTTTCTAATTCTTGCTTGGTAATTATCAATCGTTGCGATATAGCCAAGTTTATTGCGTCCTTTTTCTGATTCTTGCTCAAGCTTTTCAACGACACTTGTCAAAATAGCAATCTTAGCAACATTATCAACTTTTTCTTCTTTTTTAGGTGCAATGATCGGTAAGACCAAAATCCCCGTTAAGAAACTAGTAACTGTTACAGACGCCGCAAGAAAAATCAGCAAAGAATACTTCTGAGCAACTGCTTCTGGCAAGAGTAAAATCGTCGCAACAGAAACAGTTCCTTTAACACCTGAAAAAGTCAGGAGCAAAATATCATCAACATAACGCGAAAACTTCTGACGACGTTTTTTAGCAATGACCGCATAGTAGACACTCAAAATGACATAGCGTAAAATAAACAGGGTTGCCGTTAAAACTAAAACTGTGAATAATAGACGGAAATTATCATAGTAAGCATTGCTGATGATGGGGGTCACGATTTGTTGCAATTCTATCCCCAAGAATAAGAAGACGATGGAATTCAAGATAAAAGTCACAGCATCCCAAACCGTTTTTGAAACACTTTCAACCTGAGCATCAAACAGAGTAATTTTCTTGAAGCCACTCGCCTGCATGACACCTGCGACAACAACAGCAATAATCCCTGAAACATGAAATTCTTCTGCCAGGAAAAAAGCCAGTAAGGGCAGCATAATCTCTAACATGAGATAGCCTGTGACATCCTGTGCAGCAACGTCTTCCATCAGAGTTAGAACAGTTCGATTCAACCAAGCTACTAGAAAACCGACTAGCGCACCACCAATGGCAGACAAAGCCAAACTGCCAACGGCTTTCCCAAGAGAAAACTCCCCTGTGGTCAACGCTAATATGGCAAATTGAAAAGCGATGATGCCAGAAGCGTCATTGAAAAGCCCTTCTCCTTTTAAGACGGCAATAATGCGCTTGGGAAAATCGAACCGCTCAGATAAGGAACTAACCGCCACAGCATCCGTAGGTCCCAAACTGGCACCAAGGGCAAAACAGGCTGTCAGAGGAATTGCTGCGTAAAAGTTATGACTGATTATCCCGACGATAAAAGTCGTCAAAAAGACAACCGGAAAGACTAGCAAGGTCACCGTGCGACCGTGTTTAATAATCCCTTTGACATCTGCTTCTTCCCCTTCCCGAAATAAAAGGGGACCAATGATAAAAGCCAGAAAAAGCTCCGAATTAAGTCGCAGGACATCTCCCGCCCCTAGCATACCTAGAATTAAGCCAAAGACAACTTGAATTAAGGGAAGCGGAAGTTTAGGAAAGACCTTATTGATGACATTGGAAACAATTAAAGCCACAAAAAATATGATGACATAAAATACCGTATGAATCACCCGTGTATGCTCTCCTTTCATTCTCTATCTTCACATGAGCGCTCTTGCTCATTTGCTGACCTAAACATCTTATCAATGTTTATAACGACTATAACTCATCTTAATGTATGGCTTTAGCAACACTTTAAAAGATCGCCTTAGTCATCATCTCTCTCGTCCAATAATTTTTTGAACAAGGCCTTTTTCATGGCTAACTTTTGATCAAATTTTTGGGCGGATTTTTTATCCAAAGTCGCCCGACATCGTTTAATTTCTAATTCTGATAATTGTCGCCGCAACCGTGCTTTTTGATTATCCCGACTGCGAAAGCGATCTAAAAATGATAGTTTGGCTGCCATAGCAGTCTTTAATTCACTTTTATCATGATTTTCTAGATAAAGCTCGCGCATATGTTGAATTCTTTGTTCGAATTCATCATCAGACAACTTTTTCATTTCTTCTCTCCATATGATTGATTGATATGGCTTATTATAGCATAAAAGGGAGACACACGCCAACGACAGGACCAGTAGCTAATCAGTTTTCAACGACTAGTTATTCTTTTACTTTTCTATCAAATGAGCATATAATAAAAGTAGAGGGTATGACTAGTCTCTACCCTATTATTAATCTAAAGGGTTAGCACGAACACATTCTCAACTGTGTCCGCACACCTCAGAGCAGAAAAAGTGGAGGAAAAAGTTATGCTACAAGAATATACGAAAATTATGGTGGGGATTGATGGCTCCGTTGAATCTGCTAATGCTTTTGACCGCGCAGTAGCTGTCGCACGACGAAATGACGCAGAACTTCTACTCGTCAACATCATCGACTTACGTGCCTTTCAAAGCATCTCAACCTATGATACTATGGTTGCTGAAGATACTAAAAAAGGGGCTGAACAACTCATCGCCGACTTCGCTGAAGAAGCCAAAAAAGCAGGTATCGCCAAAGTTAAAACACGGGTCGAATTTGGCTCTCCTAAAGTCATGATGGCAACGACAGTTCCTAAAGAAGAAAATGTTGATTTGATCATGATCGGTGCGACAGGTCTGAGCTATATCGAACGCCTCTTCATTGGTTCAGTCGCTCAATACATCGTTACCCATGCCAAATGCGACATCCTCGTTGTCCGTTAAAAATGAAATCAGAACTCAAGAAAGAGTTCTGATTTTTTGATATCTTGGCTTAAATGCTCAGTCTTAAGCTTGTGAGCTGTTTAATTTCGCAATCTCAATGATGGTAGCAACAGCTGCTTCCATTGTCTGCACGCTCACGAACTCAAACCGACCGTGCATATTTTCACCACCCGCAAAGATATTCGGCGTTGGAATACCCATGAATGAAATTTTAGAGCCATCTGTCCCACCACGAACAGGTTCGATTTTCGGTGTAATCCCTAGGTTTGTCATCGCTGTTTCAGCAAGTGTCACGATAGACATATCTTTTTCGATCACTTCAGCCATGTTGTAATATTGATCTTTCAAGACAACATTGACACGGTCTTCATCATAAGTCGCATTCATTTTTTCAGCAATTGCTAGAAGGTCTGATTTCATTTGCTCGAAAGTCGTCCGATCATGGTCGCGAATGATGTAAGTCAGCGTCGCAGTTTCTGGCGAACCAGTCAAACTTGCCAAGTGATAGAAACCTTGACGGCCATCAGTCAACTCAGGACGTGCTGATTCTGGCAATTGATTGTGGTAGTCATTGGCCAGTTGAAGGGCGTTAATCATTTGATTTTTCGCTGTTCCTGGGTGAACATTACGACCAGCGATTGTAATCACGGCTGAAGCAGCATTGAAGGTTTCGTATTCTAGTTCGCCTAACGGGCCACCATCAATCGTGTAGGCAAAGTCAACATCGAAATCAGCGACGTCAAATAAATCAGCACCTGTTCCGATTTCTTCATCTGGTCCAAAGCCAACTCTGATTTCACCATGTTCAATCTCAGGATGTTGAATCAAGAAATCAGCCGCTGTCATGATCTCAGCAATACCTGCCTTATCATCAGCCCCAAGCAAGGTTGTACCGTCTGTTGTGATCAAGGTTTGACCTTTGTAGTTAGCTAAATTAGGGAAGTCTTTGGCGTCCAGTGCATAACCGCTTGTCCCAAGTTGGATTGGGTTACCATCATAGTTTTCGATGATTTGTGGATTAATCCCATCTGCGTTAAAGTCAGCTGTGTCCACATGCGCAATCAAGCCCATTTTACGGACTGGTTTAGCCGTCGTCGCTGGAATTGTCCCGATGACATAGCCATTGCTTTCTAAATAGTGGACATTTTCTAAACCGATTTCACGCATTTCATCCGCCAACATGGCTGTAAACGCAACTTGTGATTGTGTCGTTGGAACTGTTGTACTTGTTTCATCAGAGCGCGTATTAATTTTGACGTAACGCAAAAAGCGTGCTAACATCTTATTTTCTGTCATCATTTTCCTCATTTCTTGGGCATTCACACCCTGGTCACATGAAAAAACTTTCAACCCTAAAGTCGAAAGTTTTCATTTTTAAGCTAGATTAAGCTTTTTTTGCTTTCTCGCATGAGCTCGTCGCAGTTTTTAAGCTTTTTTAGCAACTGGGTAAACAGATACTTTTTTCTTGTCGCGACCGAAACGTTCGAATTTTACAACGCCTTCGATTTTAGCGAAAAGTGTATCGTCACCACCACGGCCAACGTTTTCGCCTGGATGGATTTTAGTACCGCGTTGACGGTAAAGGATTGATCCGCCAGTCACAGTTTGTCCATCAGCAGCTTTAGAGCCAAGACGTTTAGATTGTGAATCACGACCATTGGAAGTTGAACCACCACCTTTTTTGTGGGCGAACAACGATAGATTCATTTTCAACATAGGGTTTTTCCTCCTTGATTTAATGTAGGATATTGTTTTGATTCGCTTATATTTTGAACCATAAGCTAGGAAATCGTTTATTAAGTCGTTCGTTTTTTGAACGACCGATTTTCGTACTTATGGTTTCAAAATCTAACCAAAACAATTCACTTGATAGATACCCTTAGGTAACTTTGATGAAACTGCTATATTCTGCTTCTTGGGCAATGGCGTTAACACCATTTTCAAAGTTGCGTAATAATATTTGAGCAATTTCAGCTTGTTTGTCGGATAAATCTGACAAGATTTCACAATCGAGAAAGCCACCTTCGACTTCATCCACTTCAACCAAGGGTTGAAAGTGAGCGATTGTCTCTAGGGAATTCACCGTTGTAATCGCAAGACTTGAAACGCCAGCACAAACTATGTCGTGCGCCATTTTGCCATTAAAGGCATGTCCTGTGATCACAAAACGTGTAATCTGGTCATCTTTTCGACTAAACTTGATGTTAATCATCTGATCAAATATCGCGATTAAGCGTTGATTTCTTTGATGATAACTTTTGTATACGGTTGACGGTGACCTTGTTTACGGTGTGAGTGTTTTTTAGGTTTGTATTTGAAAGTAACAACTTTCTTTTGTTTACCTTGTTTCTCAACTTCTGCGACAACAGTTGCACCAGATACGAATGGTGCCCCAATCACAGTTTTTTCACCGCCAACAAGTACAACTTCGTCAAAAGTTACAGTAGCGCCAGCTTCAACGTCCAATTTCTCAACGTAGATTGCTTGTCCTACTTCAACTTTGACTTGTTTCCCGCCAGTTTTTACGATTGCATAAGTCATTTGCGTGTTTCCTCCTTATATAATATGTTAGACTCGCCTTGGTAGGTGGAATGACTTCACTTAAGTATAGCTCTGAAAATTGCTTTTGTTCAGTTTTAGATAAAATTTTCTTAGACAAGGAAATCCGCCAAAGGCTTGCTGGTGCAAGTCAAGAAGGATTGACGACGGCTAAGAAGATTTTAGCAAAAGTGGGCAAAACTGAATTTTCAGGGCTATACTTTAACCTAACTTCGTGCGGTTGTACTCTTGAAAGCTATGAAACTCACAAAGACAACATTATTATTATACCAAAAACAAATGACCTTGGCAAGTATTTTAATAAAAAAAACAAACAAGGCGAATCCCTCGTTTGTTTGATCTGCCTTGATAAAGCAATTCGACTTGCTAAAATGCCGATAGTCACACTGACAAATCGTCTGTTGGCTCATCAGAAACGATATTAACTTGTTCTGCGACTTTAGCTAGTTTACCAGTTTCTTGCACTGTCAATGTCCCTGCAGCACGCTGTTCCATCATGTTAGCCAAATCCATACCTGTTGATGATTTGATGAAGTCAAACAAGCCTGGCAATTGGCTAGCCGAAGCGCCTGAAATGCTTTCGACACCATCGTAGACGGTCATATTCTGGATTTGTGACAAAGGTTCTGCAAGTTTCGCTGCAATATCTGGCAAGACTTTGACAAGTTCTTGCATGATAATCATTTGACCATTAGACTCAAAAGCCTTAGCTAATTTTTCTTGGCTTTCTGCTTTTGCTAGACCAATTTGACGAATACTTTCAGCTTCGGCTTCACCGCTCTTACGAATGCGTTCAGCTTCCGCTTGTGCCTCAGCTGTCACAGCATAGGCTTTGGCATCAGCTTCTTTTTGTTCGGCAATCAGCTTCACTTGCGCAACTGTTTCAGCTTCCACTTTTTTCTGTGCTTGTTCGACCTTAGCGGTTTCAACATTACGCTCAGCGACTAGCTTATCCGCATCAGCTTTCGCCAATTCTTGTTGCCGTCTGGCTTCGATATTTTGAAGCTCTTGTTCGCGCTGTGCTTCGATGATTGCGATTTGTTTTTCACGATCATACTGGGCAGTTTTAATTTGCGTATCTTTCTCAACTTCCGCAATCTTCTGCTCAGATTCTTTCTCTGCCTTAATCGCGATTTGTTGAGACTCCGCTTCCTTACTCCGTGCGTTTTTATCAGCTTCTGCTTTTTGAATGCGTGAACGACTTTCATTGTTTTTAATTTCAATAATGGCCAAGTTATTGTAATAGCCCGAATCATCCGAAACACTCTCAACCGACAAAGTGATCAGTTCCAGACCGAACTCTGCGAGTAATGGTTCAACCAAATTTACAACGTTTTCTTGGAACTTAGTACGGTCAGTATTGGCTTCCTCAGGCGTTAATTGCCCGATGATTGAACGTACTTGGTTGCCCAGTACATCTGACAAGTCGATAACTAATGCATCCAAATCAGTGCCTAAAATACGTTGTGCCGCAGTTCTACGCATGGCATCAGATTGACCGATGCGAATCGTTGCCAGTGTTTTAACATTAATTGGCACTTGATTGACTGTTGGCACCTTTGTAACAGTACTTGCCACTGTAAATGGTTTTTGAGAAATATAGGTGTACTCTTGCAGGACAGGAATGACGAAAGTCCCACCACCACTTACAATTTTTGTTTTTGAGCCGGTTACTGGGTCTGGCTGAATACCACCACCTGAGATAACCATGATTTCATTAGGCGCAACACGTTTGTATTGCGCTAAGAAAATAATCAGTATCAGTAAAACGACGGCTACGATTGCAATCGTAATAATCATCCCAGTTGTCAAGGTAAATCCTTCCGAAAGCAAAAATAAATGATTTTTCATAAAACTCCTCTGTCACAACGTTTCAGCGTTCAAGCGCTTGTTAAATTTTCTCAACAAAATAGGTGTTATTGGCGATTACTAAACCAACTTTGACAAAGTCACCAACATGCAACACCCCATCGCGGCACTTGCCATTGATCGTGAAGATGCCTTCTAGGGTGCTAACTTGGACTTTGGCAGTTTGACCAAATACATCAATAACCCGACCTGTCTCATTTAACAATACAAAATCTTGAAGATCCAAAACATGATCTCCTTCTAATTATTTGACATGACTGCCATGCCTTATTTTATCACTTTTTCATAACATTCTCAATAATTCAAAGACAACATTTCAAAGGTTTGACCTCGTTTCACGCCTTATCTTTTCAGCCACAAAAAAGAGGCTCACTGAGCACTCTTTTCAGGATCATAAGGTTTAAATCGTTTCAAACAAAGCGACAACTTTTGCTTTTTGATCGGCTAACAAGGCGATTTTAGCAGCAATTTGTGTTTTTGCCATCTCGATAATGCGTTTGAAGGCTGGTTCATCTTTGAAGGGTTCTGTGAAGTCGATAAAGGCTTGCAGTTTAGCTTCAGTGTCAAAACTATTGCCAATGACTTTGATAAAGTCACCAGACGCCATATCTCCGCCTAACTTTTCTTGCACCCAGTCCCAATTTTCAACCAACCAATCGAAGGCCGCAGCCTGTGAAAAATCTCGGCTAACAAGTGACGAGAACCAGAAACGCAAGTCTTGCGGTTTCACCAAATCAGTGTTGCGATATTGTGAGATGATGGTGTCGACTGTTGCTGTATTTTTCGTGCTAGACACGGCAACATTCAACTCACGTTGGAAAGTTTGGTCAGTCGTTTTAGCATAAGCATCGAAGTACTTTTGAACTAAGTCGTCTGTTTCGTTTTCAGCGATTTCATTTTTTAGGACAACTTGTCTGATATCAGCTGGAATACTGTGAATATCAGTAGCGTGTTGGCTAAATACCTCAGATGATTGGGCGACAGCATCCGCATTTTCAGCGTAGACTTCCCATGAAATCGGTAAAGCGCGCAACTGCTCATCATTGAATGACTCACCGTCGATTTTAGTCCAACCTAAACGGTTGTATTGTTTGTCAAACAAACGGGCAACAAATTTCTTGAAGTTGACTTCTGAATCCGTTGATTCATCGATGAAAATTTTCAGAGCATTGAGCGCTTGTGACATGGCCAAGTTGACCACGTTTGACGGTTCATTATCAAATGTCGCCAGCAAGTTGACCAAGTCAGCGTAGTCAGACAAACCACCTTCTGCCAATTTCAAGGCAGATTGGATGAGTTGAACTTTTGTAATCGTATCAAAAGTTGGGACTGCTGCGGTTACTTTTTCAGTCAATGCTGCATCGTATTTAACCAAATAGTGGGCGGCATTTTGTGCATTAAAAAGGAGTGGTTTGTCGCCATTTTCAGCTGATAAAGCCGCAAAATTTGGGATTCTAATTTCTGCTTCTGACAAGACATCAGGCAGACCCGTCCAGTTCGTGTTAAGCGGGATTTGCCATAGACGTCCTTGATCCACGCCCTCACCTGTGAAGAATTGTTGTTGGCGTAAAACGAGTGCATCGTTTTCTACAGACACGCTTAAGACAGGATAACCGGGCTGCTCGATCCACGATGTCATAAAGGCTGAGACATCACGACCTGACGCTGCTGACAAAGCATCCCATAAATCGCGGCCAACGGTATTGCCATACTGATGCACGTCAAAATAGGCATGAAGGCCGGCTGAAAAGTCAGTGTCGCCGAGCCATTTGCGGAGCATAACCATAAGACGAGCGCCTTTGGCATAGACGATCGCACCGTCAAAGAGCGTGTTGATTTCGTCAGGGTGGTTGACGGCAACATGGACGGATTGGACGCCGTCGATGGCATCACGATTAAGCGCCATAGGGGCTTCAGATACTGAGAACTGCTCCCAGATGTGCCAATCAGGTTCAATCGCATCAATGGCAACGTATTCCATCATGTTGGCGAATGATTCGTTCAACCAGAGGTCATCCCACCACTCCATTGTCACTAGGTCACCAAACCATTGGTGGGCAAGCTCATGCGCGATGACAAGCGCCACGTATTGGCGGCTGGCAAGGGTTGAGTTGTCTGGATCGGCGAGCAAGGCGACTTCACGATAAGTGATGGCACCCCAGTTTTCCATCGCACCTGCTGAAAAGTCAGGCAGACCGATATGCCATGAATGTGGCAATGGATAGGCGACTTTAAAGTAATCCTCGTAAAATTCGATGACACGAATGGCGATATCTAAAGGAAAATCAAGCGCTTGCGCTTTGTGGGCTTTGGTTGCAAAAACGCCAACTTGTGTGCCGTTTTTCGTTTTGCCAAGTTTTGACTGCATATCGCCAAAGACAAAGGCCAAGAGGTAAGATGACATCTTAACTGTTGTGTCAAAGGTATGCACACCATTCTCATTTGAAATTTCTGGCATGTTTGAAACGATTTCTTCGCCGTCTTTTTCGTCATATTTGACTGACAAGTCAAAGGTTGCTTTGGCAGCTGGCTCGTCAATAGATGGAAAGGCTTGGCGGGCAAAATGCGTCTCAAATTGTGTACCGACTAATTGTTTTTTCTCACCGTCAGCATCGTAATATGATGGGTAAATTCCTGTCATATTATCTGTTATAGCTGCCGAGTAAGTGAAGGTAACAGTCGTTTGACCTGTTTCAGAGACTTTAAAGGCTACCGTTTCTGATGATTCATCCAAGGTGAAATCAACTGCCTGATCATTGACGGTAACTGACGTGATTTCTAAATCTTTTTGGTGAAAAGCAAGTTCAGTCGTCAAGCTTTCACCCGTTACAGTGACTTGACCTTCAAACCGTTTCGTTTCTCGGTTGACATCCAGAAAAATTTTATAATTTTCCGGTTTAAAATCATCGTACAAATGCTTAAATTCGCTCATGTTCATCTCCACTATTCCTTCATTATTCTGTTTCATTATATCAAAAAAGCCTGGGCTTGACAAAATTTGGGGCTGGTCCCATCAAAAAGCACCTGACTTCAGCCAAGTGCTTCATTTTGATACTTACAAAACGCCCCAAACACTTTCCAAGACATTGGTCTGATCGCGACCAGGACCCACTGAGAAAGTTGAGATCTTCACGCCAACGAGCTCTGACACGCGGCGGACATAATTTTTCGCTGTTTCAGGCAGATCGTCCAAATGACGGACACCCGTAATGTCTTCAGACCAACCTGGTAATGTTTCATAGATTGGTGTACAACGTTGTAGTGTCTCAAGACTTGCGGGATAATAATCAATCCGCTCACCATCAAGATCGTAAGCTACACAGATTTTAACCTCATCAAGACCCGTCAAAACATCGATTGAATTGAGAGACAGATTTGTCAAACCAGACACACGACGTGAATGACGCATGACCACTGAGTCAAACCACCCGACACGACGCGGTCGACCAGTTGTTGTGCCATATTCATGACCCACTTCACGGATTTGATGACCGATTTCATCGTTCAATTCAGTCGGGAATGGGCCGTCACCAACACGTGATGTATAAGCTTTACAAACCCCAACAACTTTAGAAATCTTAGATGGCCCAACACCTGAACCAATCGTCACACCACCTGCGACAGGATTTGAAGACGTGACATAAGGGTAAGTCCCTTGATCGATATCAAGCATGACCCCTTGTGCCCCCTCAAAGAGGACACGTTTACCGGCGTCTAAGGCATCATTCAAAATCACGGATGTGTCTGTCACGTACTTCTTGATTTGTTGACCGTAGTCATAATATTCTTCAAAAATGTCTTGGAAATCAACAGGATCAACTTCATACATTTTCGTAAATTCACGATTTTTTTGTTCAAGGTTGATCTTCAAACGCTCAGCGAAAATCTCTTTGTCCAGCAAATCGGCAATCCGAATCCCAACACGCGCAGCCTTATCCATATAAGCTGGACCAATGCCTTTAATCGTTGTCCCGATTTTGTTATCGCCTTTCGAGTCTTCTTGGAGCTGATCCAGTTTGATATGGTAAGGCAAAATTACATGCGCCCGATCAGAAATCCGCAGATTATCTGTCGTAATGCCCGCATCATGCAGATAAGCCAACTCTTTAACCAATGATTTCGGATTAACCACGACGCCATTCCCGATGACAGAAACCTTCTCCGGATAGAAAATCCCTGACGGAATCAAATGTAATTTATATTTAGTTCCCTCGATAACGATGGTATGCCCAGCATTATCACCACCTTGATAGCGCGCGATAACTTCCGCATTTTCACTGAGGAAATCCGTGATTTTCCCCTTACCTTCATCACCCCATTGGGTCCCAACAACGACTACTGATGACATATTTTCTCCTTCAAGATTCAAGTCCAGACTTGATACTCTTTAAAAACTTGCTCAAATTGCAACACTTTATTATAGCAAATCTAGGCGGAGATTGCCACCTTGCCCCCCCATTTTCCCTGACTATGTGTCTGAAAAGTTCGGAAATAGCTGAAGCTTTCAGCATGCCAAGGCTTTGAAGACACTGTGTTTGGTACCAGACCTGCACCTTAAAAAGTTCTCCGATAAACTGTTGGCATCTTAGGAATCGGAAATAATTTAGCCATCTCATACACTTTTTCGTTAATTAATTTTTAAAAAATGATATAATTATAAACAGAAAGAGGAATTAATATGAAAAAACAAATCGTCATCTTACTCTCTGTCGTCACATTACTGACAGGATTATCCGCTTGTAGTAAGTCGACAACAGACAGCTCAACCGACAAAAAGGCCGAAACAGTTAAAAAGTCATCCAAATCCGAAGAAACAAAAGATAGTTCTGAAGAAAAGAAAGTGAGTTCCGAAAAGAAGGACACCAGCAGCAAATTTGATAACTTCGATCTCATGATTGAAGCCGCTCAGTCACAAACTACTGCCCTCAAACAGCAGTTCGGAGAAATGTTTTCTGATATCTCCATCACAAAAGGCGAGGGGCACACCATCGTTTATACCTATATTTTTTCTACTGATCCCGGTTATCAAATAGATGTCGAAGCCTTAAAACCGGCTTTAGTTAAAGCAATGAAACCGACAATAGATGCGACTAAAGCCATCTTCCCCGATGTTAAAATACAAGTCATTTATCTCAGCCCTGACCTCACTGAATTTGCGAATGTCACCATCACACAAGCAGATACGGATAGCATCAGTTAATTTGGACGACTTCCATTGAAGTATGGCAACTGCCATACTTTTTTGTACTCCTTTGATCAACTAGTCGATAAAAAAGAACCCTTGATTAAGGATTCTTTAATGGCTTACATCATGCCGCCCATCATTGATGGATCCATGCCACCAGGCATACCGGCTGGTGCTGCTGGTTCTGGTTTATTGGCAACAACTGCTTCAGTTGTCAAAATTAAGCTAGCAACTGATGCCGCATTTTGAAGTGCTGAACGTGTGACTTTGACTGGGTCAATAATCCCTGTCTCAATCATGTCTACCCATTCGCCTGTTGCCGCATTGAAGCCTGCCCCTGTTGCGGATTGTTTGAGTTTATCAATCACGACAGACCCTTCATAACCAGCATTCTTAGCGATTTGACGAACGGGTTCTTCAAGCGCGCGTAAGACGATATTGCGGCCTGTCAATTCATCACCTGTCAGCTCAACTTCTGCTACTTTCGTGATGACATTAACAAGTGCTGTCCCACCACCCGCGACAATACCTTCTTCAACGGCTGCGCGTGTGGCGTTCAAAGCATCTTCAATCCGAAGTTTCATTTCTTTGAGCTCAGTTTCAGTGGCTGCACCGACTTTAATCACGGCCACACCACCTGATAATTTAGCCAGACGTTCTTGTAATTTTTCGCGATCGAAGTCAGATGTTGTTTGCTCAATCTGTGATTTAATCACGGCAGTCCGATTAGCGATGGCATCTTTTCCGCCAGCGCCTTCAACAATGGTCGTGGTATCTTTATCAACGGTTACTTTGCTTGCTTGGCCGAGTGAGTCGACTGTCGCGTCTTTCAGGTCAAGGCCGAGATCTTCCGTGATGACTGTCCCACCGGTAAGGATGGCGATGTCTTCAAGCATGGCTTTCCGACGGTCACCAAAGCCAGGCGCTTTGACTGCGACAACGTTGAAAGTCCCACGAATCTTATTCAAGACAAGTGTTGGTAAAGCCTCGCCGTCAACATCATCCGCAATAATCAAGAGTGGTCGATTTTGTTGCAAAATTTGTTCTAACAACGGCAGAACATCTTGGATGTTTGAAATCTTTTTATCTGTGATAAGAATGTAGGGATTGTCAAGGTCAGCAACCATTTTTTCGTTGTCTGTTACCATGTATTGAGACAAGTAACCCCGGTCAAATTGCATGCCTTCAACAACATCCAGTTCAGTTTCCATCCCTTTTGATTCTTC
>OCVT010000009.1_pt1 | contig 48287 bp, 46 predicted proteins | sample 1539111 | NCBI WGS metagenome assembly OCVT01 (sample SAMEA3991482, study PRJEB22521) | metagenome | biome: anthropogenic terrestrial biome; feature: sewage plant; material: raw primary sludge | place: Sweden | collected 2012-09-26 | reverse complement strand
ACCTGCAGGATATCCTAATGAATTTCAATTTTCTTTAGTAATTAATATTGAAGAAACAACAAGAAATCAAACAGGATTACTATATGATGAAATACAACTTATCAATAATATAGAAGTAATTAATAATATAAATATTGACCTAGAAGCAGAAAATTAGATATTCATTGATTTTTTTTCAATCTCTATCAAATTTTGCCAAATAGTAGTATCAATTTTGGCTGATAAAATAAGTTCAGGTTTAGCAATAGCAAACAAGCTACGTTTAATAGCTGTAACTAACGTTTTTTGAATGCTGTAATAGGATAATCCAATAGAGCTTTTGATAACTTTATTTGCTTTTGCTTTATTGTCAAAAGTAAAGTTTCCATTTTTTAATGTTAAAGAAATTAAGTCTTTGATTTCTTTTTCTGTTGGTAAATTAAAGCCAATAGAAAAATCGAATCTTCTTAACAAAGCTTCGTCTAACATTTCTTTTTGGTTAGTAGCAGCTATGACAATACTTGATTGTGGTAAATAATCAAAAAGTTGAAGTATTGTATTTACAACTCGTTTCATTTCACCATGATCTTGACTGTAATCTCTGACTTTACCTAATGAATCAAATTCATCAATAAAAATTATACAATCTTCTGAAGCCGCTTTACGAAAGATTTTAGAAAGATTTTTACTTGTCTCCCCTAATTTAGAAGATACAATTGCACCTAAATTAACCACAACCATCATTTTGTTTAACTCTCCAGCTACAACATATGAAGCTAAAGTCTTTCCACATCCAGAAGGACCATGCAGTAATAGCTTGTTTGCGATTGGTAAGTCAAATTTTCTTAATACTTCTGATTTATGATGCTCTTCAATAAAGTGATTAAGATTATCAATTACATTTTCATCAGCAACAATATTATCTAGACGATAATCCGATGTTAATTTTTCTAAAATTAAATCTCCAACTTCTCTATCGTCAATTCTATTAAAATAAGTGTCCGAACCAACTTTAGTCAAGGTACTAGTTTTGTGTTGACGAAAAGACTCTTTTAAAATAGATTGTAATTGTATAGCAAAATTAGTTTTTTTACTTTTTTTTGAATACTCAATGAGTTCATTCAATACAGACAATAACTTTTCTTGGTCATTTTCCAGACCGTACTTAGCAATATCCTTTATGTAATCAAATTGGCTCATAATATTATTTTACAAAAGTAAGTATTATTTGTTTTAGTTTGAAAATTGACACTAAATATAAGGTTTATTAATGATTTCGTTTAAAATAATTATACAGTCCAAAACGGCAACCTTTTCGAAGTCATTTCGGGGAGTAAGTAATATCACACCTGTCAAGTTTTTGAAACCTGACAGGTGTAATCAAAAAAAGATGCAAATGACCATCCAAGACCTAAAATCTCAAAACCTCATCCTTTTCGAAGTTATTTCTGGTAGTAAATCTTTTGGGTTAGTGACCCCAACTTCAGATACAGATATCAAAGGCGTGTATTATTTGCCCAAGGACCAATGGGCTCCATTATATTCCGCAAATCAGTAACGAAACCAATGATGAGGTTTATTATGAGATCGGTCGTTTTGTGGAGTTGCTGCTAAAAAACAATCCCAATATTCTGGAGATTTTGGCATCGCCACAAGATTGTATTTTGTATCAGCATCCGCTTATGGAGCGTTTGCAACTAGACGATTTTTTATCCAAATTGTGCAAAGACAGTTTTGCCGGTTATGCCCTAACCCAAATCAAAAAAGCTCGTGGTTTAAAAAAGAAAATCGCCAATCCGCTGCCAAAGGAAAAGAAAAGCCCGTTGGATTTTTGCTATATCTTACAAGGCTATGACTCGATTCCGTTCAAGAAATGGCTGCAAGAATTTTCCTCTCTTGGTACTGTGACCAAAGGTCGGGGTGGTTCACAAGAACGCTGCGGCTTAATCAACTTGCCCAACTCCAAAGGAATGTACGCGCTGTTTTATGACGAAAACGCAGCCTTAGGCTATCGCGGAATTATACAAAACGAAATGTCGAATGAAGTTTCCTTATCGTCCATCCCAAAAGGCGAAAAAGAAATCGCCTATTTGTCCTTTAACCAAGACGAATACTCTAAATACTGTAAAGAATACACTGCCTACTGGGATTGGGTAGAAAAACGCAATGAGGAACGCTACAATACCAATCAACAACACGGCAAAAATTACGACAGCAAAAACATGATGCACACCATTCGGTTGCTGCAATCCGCCGAGCAAATTCTCGCCACAGGAAAATTAAACATCCGAGTGAACAATCGAGAGGAATTATTGGCGATAAAAGCAGGCACCATGGAGTACGACACATTACTCGAAATGGCGGATGCGCTAATCGCCTCTGTCGAGCATCATTGGGCAACCTCAACACTTCCTGAAAAACCAAACGAAGACAAAGCCATAAAAAATTTGATTGCCATTCGTGAAGCGCTTTACAATAGCCCTAAAACAGACTGAATGCTGTAGCAGTTATACAAAACACTACTTTCTTAATCTAGGTTAAGTGACTTTTGCTCACAACGAGCATACCTTTGTATCCTAGTAATCACTAAATTTATACAAAGATGAAAAAATCAGTTTTACATACCGCAGATTCAAGAGGACACGCTAACCACGGATGGTTGAATGCTTATCACAGTTTTAGCTTTGCTAGTTGGTACAACCCCGATAGAGTGCAGTTTGGAATGCTTCGAGTTTTGAACGATGACACAATTGCTGCTGGAATGGGTTTTGGCACGCATCCGCACGACAATATGGAAATCATCACCATTCCGCTAGAAGGCGATTTGGCTCACAAAGACAGTATGGGCAATGCCGCAACTATCAAAACGGGCGATGTACAAGTAATGAGCGCCGGAACGGGTATTCAGCACAGTGAATTCAATCCGAATGCGGACCAACAAACCAAGCTATTCCAAATTTGGTTGTTCCCAAAATACCGCAATGTAGCACCTCGCTACCAACAAATCACTTTGGACGTTACCGAACAAAAAAACAATTTTGCACAAATTCTATCACCAAATCCTGACGATGCTGGGGTGTGGATTCATCAAGATGCTTGGTTTTATTTGTCTGATTTTGATGCCGATTTTTCTAAAAAATTAGCCTTACAAAAAGAAGGTAACGGTTTTTACATTATGACTATTGAGGGCGAAATAGAAATCAACGGAGAACGACTAAGCAAAAGAGATGCCCTTGGAATTTGGGATACTCCAGAAATTGACATCAAGGCCACAACAGCTGCTAAATTTTTGGTGATGGAAATCCCGATGGAACAATAAAAAAAGGAGTCAGTCGTCAGCAGATAATATTCAGTAAAAAAGTAAGTTATGAACGAAGTACAAGTAAAAATCAACGATAAAAAAGGGAGTTTTTTTATTGAAATTGACGGCAAACAAGAAGCAGAAATGACGTTTGTTTTTGCTGGGGAAGACAAAATCATAATTGACCACACGGGTGTAAATCCAGGCAATGAAGGAAAAGGTTTGGGCAAACAAATGGTCGCTCAAGCGGTAACTTATGCGCGAGAAAACAACATAAAAATCATTCCGCTTTGTCCGTTTGCCAAAAAAGTATTCGACAAAACTCCAGAATTTAGAGACGTACTTTAATATGGAAAATTTACTAGAAAAAGACGTTCAAGGAAGTATTGGTGCACAAAAATACTTGTGCACCATTTCTTGGCGTAACGGCGAATTACTAATGGACGAACCCGAAACTATTGGAGGACAAGATTTGGGGCCTGACCCCTACTCTACTTTATTGGCCTCGCTGGCGGGTTGCACACTTTCTACCTTGCGAATGTACATTGACCGCAAAGGTTGGAACATTCCCGAAATTCAGATTGCGTTGAATTTATCACAAAATAACGAGTCCGAATTAGAGACCACCATTTCTAGAACCATCACTTTTTCTGAAATCATTACCGAAGCGCAAAAAGAACGCTTACTTTTGATAGCCGAGAAATGTCCCGTTTCGAAACTATTAAAAAACAAAGTCAGCATTAACACTCAACTATAAATACTATGGATGCCAAAGATTTAACCAAAGAGTATAGCAACGGCGAGGTAACCATTGTTTGGAAAAACAGCTTATGCAAACACGCTGCCGAATGTGTAAAAAACAATCCCGACGTATTTAAACCCAAAGAAAAACCGTGGATTGTTCCCGAAAATTCGACTACCGAAGCCATAATTGGTACGGTAAAAAAATGCCCTTCGGGAGCATTGACATACTATATAAATAAAGAATAAGAATAAAAACAACACGTTGGGAGTAGTTCAGTTTAAATAAAAAACAAACCACATAGATTCATAGATAAAAAGAAATTAGAAAAGGAATCAATAGAAATAGCACTATTTTTCACAAAGATTGACTATGTGAAAAGTGAAACATCTGTAAAATTCTTTTTAAATAACATAAATTCTATGATTCTATGTGGTAAAAAATAATTACACCAGCGGTTAAAAAACATCTATAATGAAAAAAATACTAGCCTTTGGCGCATCATCCAGCGCGACTTCTATCAACAAACAATTGGCTACCTATGCCGCACATCAATTCGCCAACGCAACCGTTGAAGTTTTGGATTTGAACGATTACGAAATGCCCATTTTCTCAATAGACAAAGAAACCAAAACCGGAATTCCACAATTAGCCCACGATTTTTTTGCCAAACTAGGCAGCGCAGACCTTATTGTCATTTCTTTTGCGGAACATAATGGCGCGTATTCGACTGCTTTCAAAAATATTTTGGATTGGGCTTCCCGCATTAACGGTAAAACCTTTCAGGAAAAGCCAACGCTTTTGCTAGCTACTTCACCCGGACCAAGAGGAGGGGCTTCGGTTTTAGAAATGGCCAAAAACAGATTTCCTTTCCAAGGAGCCGATGTTAAAGGTGCTTTTTCACTGCCGAGTTTTGCCACCAATTTTGATGCAGAAAAAGGAATCACCAACGAAGAATTGAAAGCACAATTGTTAGAAATTATTGCTTCAATAGAGTGAGAAAGTGAGAAGTAATTAGTAAAAAGTGATTAGTGAATAGTAAAGAGTGATTAGCCGTTTTTAATCACTCTTTTTTTTTAGAAAAGTAAAAAATAATTGACAACTTACAAAACCCTCTCAATAGCGTCAATGGCTTTGTAAAAATCAATAGGCTTTACTTCTTCAAAAAAGTCGATTTCGTGGGTGTGTGGCAAGAAATCTGAAATAATACGGACGATAAAATCCTGTGGTTGTTTGAGATACATAAAAGTATAATCTTCCATATTCACCACGGTGCGTTCGGCCAAATTAGTCGTTTTTACAAATTTGTCCGAAGTTAACGAAGACAAACAAAGTAAGTTGGTTTTGGGTTCCGTCAAAATTGGCTTACCGTTTTCGAACAATTGCCCTTCGTAACCATAAAGCGAAGCATTGGTAATTTCAATGGGCATTCCTAATTGTAATTCGGCTGGCAAATTTTCAGGTTTTCCTACGATGGCAGCAAAGCCAATTAATACACACAAATCGTGCGGAGGCAAATGCATCATTGCTTTGGCAGTGGTTTCTCTTCCCACTCCAGAGATAACGATTTGGTAGTCATTTTGTAAAGATGGAAAGCGTTGCAAGGCATTTTGCACTTTCTCGGCTTCGATTTCCATTGGGGTAAGTAGGATAACTTTCATTTTCTGTGTTTTATTTTCGGGATGTTGGCTAATCAAGCCCTATCTTGCCTTCTAGCCCCGGTAGTAGCGGCATCCTTTGTGGCTGGGGTTCGGCCGCAAAGATACAGCGGATGACGGGACTTTGCCTATAAAAAAGCCGCTTCTTTCTGCTCCTAAAAAGGATTACTGTAACTTTCGAATGACGCGCGCGGGATTGCCTACAGCTAGCGAATGCGGAGGAATCTCTTTGGTCACCACCGAGCCTGCGCCAATCGTGCAACCGTCGCCAATGGTCACCCCTGGGCAAATCACGGTATTGCCGCCAATCCAGCAATCATCGCCAATGGTGACGGGTTTAGATACCTCGAAAGTGCGTCGCTCTACGATGTCCAAAGGATGCGAAGCGGTGTAAATATGTACGCCTGGGCCAAAAAACACGTTGTTGCCAATGGTGATTTTCATCGTATCGAGCACCACACAATTGAGGTTGAAATAGACATTCTCGCCCGTGTGAATGTTGTACCCATAATCGCAATGAAAGGGCGGCTCTATATACAAACGCTTGTGCGCATTGGGCAACAATTGCTTGAAAAGCCCGCGTGTTTTGCCGTTTACGATATACTCGGCATTGATTTGTTGCAGCATTTTCTTGGCCCACAATCGCTCTTGCACCAACTGTTTGTCGTTGCTGAGATAGGATTCGCCAGCGAGCATTTTTTCTTTTTCAGAAGGCATTGTCTTTATGTTTTAACACAAAAATAAATAAAACGATGCTTTACTTCTTGCTTAATGTTAGATTTTGAAAACTAGAAATATCTACAACTTTTTCAAGGTCTAAATCATAGGTGATTTTGATAGAATCTCCCACAACCGTAACCGGTAATTCACTCGAAATTTGTGAAGACCCCACATAAATAGTGGGTGATTTTCGCAGGGTGAAGTAATAAAAACTATTGCCGTTTTTGACGTCGTTTTGAATTCTTGTCACTACCGATTGAATGATTTTTTTATTGGCTACCGAATTGGGATTAATCTTATTGTCGGCCATATTATACACATTTTTGTATGCCGTAAGGGTCTCACGCATCGTATTGCCTACGCCCACTATCGTATAGTCAGAAATGGCAACCATAGCAAACATTTTGACCAATCCACCCTTGTCTTTTAAAGTCATTACGTAGGTAGGAATGGAATTGATGTTATATGGAATTGGCATAGAAGCAGTATATTCTTTTTCTTGAACCTTACCTTGGGCTGAACTTTGAGCCGCAAATTCGGTAGCGCCACCTTGTTTGTAAAAAGTGGTTTCTTTGGTACGAGTATCAACCAATACAAAGCCTACAGCAGATTCGTCTTTACCGGTTGAAGTGATGCCTGTATACCAATAGGATTTATTGTCTTTTCCATACACCAGCGTCATCCCTTCGGTGATTTGTAATTTGTCTTCATTTGAAAAATTAAAATACCCGTGAATTAGTGTTCCCCAATCGTTTAATTGGTCTTCGATAAAATCTAAAGGTTGTATGCGGTCTACCCATTTTGGTGTGTTGGCAATGGAATATTCTTGAATGGCTCCGTTTTGTGCATCAACTACCAAAACTCCGGTAGCATTATTTCCAGAGAAACCGATGGTTTTGTCATAGGTTGTAATCACCCAAAACGGCTTTCCTTCGTCGTTGATTTCAAAAGTAAAGTCGGTTAAGCCAATAGTTGAGTATCCGTTAAGATACGCGTGGCGATGAATTTCGGACTGAAAATAAGCAGACGGTTGGTATTTTATTTTTAAAGGCTTCCCGTCAATTTGTTGCACCAATTTTACATCACGCTCATTGGTAGCCGAAACCATAACATAACCCGCAGTTCCTTCGGAATTATTAATCCATTTAAAAAAACCAGAATGCAACAATGGGGCTACCCAATACAATTCGTTTTGTATTTTTTGAATGCAAAAATGTCCCAATTCTACTTGACTTCCCAAAGCTGGTTGCGAGCCTAATATTTTTTCGCCTAATAAATAAGCTAATTCTTCATCAACTACTCGGATTTTGTCTATCGCAATTGGTGCAATATGTTGAGTAATTTTTTCGCCTTTATGCACTTTGCCAAGCAATTGTTGGTACGCCTCGCTTCTGAACATTTTTACCGTTGTAAATAAAGGGACAATGGCTACATAAAAAAGTAATACCAATATACTGTAATAAAACACCTTGTGAGGCGCCTTCAAAACTGTTGTCTTGTGGGTTTTCGGGTCTACTTTTAGTTTAATAAAAAACAAACTCACTACTCCAATTAACAATAATAGAAAAAATGGCAATTTGAAAAAGCCATAATTAAGTACCGGCAACCCGAAATACATCAAAAGGAATGCGATAAAAACTGTAAAAAATGCTAAGATTACTTTTTTCATAATATGAAGATATTTCCTTATTAGTCTGTTAATTTTTTAAACGTTACAACCAGCAAAAAGAAAAGATTAGGAGTGTTTTTTTTTACATTCCATAAAAATAGTACTTTTGCTGCTACTAAAATTATTTACGACATAAACATACTATTATGAAAGCATACGTTTTTCCAGGTCAAGGCGCACAGTTCACAGGAATGGGCAAAGACTTATATGAGAACTCTCCACTTGCCAAAGAATTATTCGAAAAAGGCAACGAAATTTTAGGTTTCCGCATCACCGATATTATGTTTGAAGGTACTGCAGAACAACTAAAAGAAACCAAAGTAACACAACCTGCGGTATTTTTGCACTCAGTTATTTTGGCCAAAACTTTAGAGGATTTCCAACCTGAAATGGTGGCTGGACATTCTTTGGGTGAATTTTCTGCCTTGGTAGCCAATGGTGCTTTGTCTTTTGAAGACGGATTGAAATTAGTTTCTCAAAGAGCTTTGGCGATGCAAAAAGCGTGCGAAATTACCCCTTCGACGATGGCTGCTGTTTTGAACCTAGACGACAAAATAGTAGAAGACATTTGCGCTTCGATTGATGGTGTTGTCGTGGCGGCAAACTATAACTGTCCTGGTCAATTGGTGATTTCTGGGGAATACAAAGCCGTAGAATTGGCTTGCGAAAAAATGAAAGAAGCAGGTGCCAAAAGAGCCTTGATTTTGCCTGTTGGTGGTGCGTTTCACTCTCCAATGATGGAGCCAGCTAGAGAAGAATTAGCAGCCGCTATCGAAGCGACTACTTTTGCAACTCCAATTTGTCCTGTGTACCAAAATGTAACAGCAAGCGCGGTTTCTGACCCTAACGAAATCAAGAAAAACTTAATCATTCAGTTGACTGCTCCAGTAAAATGGACACAATCCGTGCAACAAATGATTGCCGACGGAGCAACACTATTTACTGAAGTAGGTCCTGGAAAAGTATTGACCGGACTGATTGGAAAAATCAATAAAGAAGCCGCTACTGCAAATGCTTAAAAATTTAAGATAGCAGATTGCAGCATTTAGATAGCAATTCTTATCAACAGAATCCTCATAAACGTAAAGTTTGTGTGGATTTTTTGTTTACCTTTAGTTCTCAAAAAAATAACAACCAATAAAACCCATTGACTATGAGAAAAGTAATTTTAGGATTGGCATTTTTAGCTGTAGTAAGCGTTTCTTGTAAAGAAGAAACCAAAGAAAAATTGGATGAAGCCAAAGAGGCTGTAACCACAGAAGTAGAAGAAAAAATAGATACTGCCACCGTAAAAGTAGAAAAAGCAGTAGATACTCTACAGACCAAAACGAGTAAAGTCCTCGAAAAAGGCGCTGAAAAACTAGACAAAGCCGCTGACAAAATGAAAGAAGCTGCTAAAAAGTAACAAAAAAGCCGAATCTTTGAGATTCGGCTTTACTTTTATTTACAACTCTTTCGCTTCTTCGCAATGATTATTGCTAATTCCAGTAATCAAAATAGCAGTTGCTTTCTTTTCGAAAAAAATGTACCAAGTAGTTCTTTTATTCGATTTGTAAAAAATATAATAGGTGCCTAAATGAGAAAGTGCTAAAGGTGTTTTTTTATGCGGAAAACTAGCTATTTCTGAAACTATAAAGTCAACAATTTTATTTACATAAACTTGTGCATTCTCACTATAGCTAAAATATTCTTCTTCAAAAAGCACATATACTAATTGATCTAAATAATTCGAAACCTTATCTGCAAAAATTATTTTTTCCAAGGATAGGCTTTTATTCTTTTGAGCATCTCGGCTTTGAACTCTTCTGGAGTCAATCCCTTAGCGAACTCCGTATCGAAATCAAATGTAGCTCGATCTATTCCTTTCGGCTTCACCTGCGAAGATTCATAAACTACGGCTGGTTCTTCCACTTTGGGCAATTTTGAGGATATTTTTTTAGCACTCATTCCTTTATATTTTTTACCTAACGAATTTACAAATAGTTCTTTAAAGAAAAAAACACCAAATTATCAATGGATACTTTGGTGTTTTTTACTGATGACTTTTTACTGATGACTGAATACTACTTATGAGCGTATTTTTTGTTCCCATTTCCAGGCACTAGCCATTGCCTCATCAAGTGTAGACTCGGCTTTCCATCCCAAAACCGTATTGGCTTGGTGCGTATTAGCATAGGCTTCTGTAACGTCGCCTTCTCTTCGAGGTACGATTTTGTAAGGTAGTTTTTGGCCACTTACACGCTCAAAACTCTGAATCACTTCGAGTACTGAACTTCCTGTTCCTGTTCCTAGGTTAAAAGTCTCTACTCTGTCTGTATTTTTCTTTTCTAACAAGCGTTCTAGCGCAATAACGTGTGCTTTGGCTAAATCAACTACGTGAATATAATCGCGAACCGCTGTACCATCAGGCGTTGGATAATCATCTCCAAAAACCGATAATTCTTGGCGCAATCCAATCGCCGTTTGTGTAATAAAAGGCACTAAATTTTGTGGCACACCAATTGGTAATTCTCCAATTGCGGCAGTTGGATGTGCTCCAATAGGATTGAAATAACGCAATAAAATCGCATTGATAGACGATGCTTTTGCGGTATCTCTGATGATTTCTTCTCCTACTTTTTTGGTGTTCCCGTATGGCGACATCGGTTGTTGTACCGGAGCATCTTCGGTAATTGGCATTTTTTCGGCCTGTCCGTAAACAGTGCAAGAAGAACTAAATATAAAGGAAGCCGCATCTTTTTGCTGTAATTCTTGCAAAAGATACACTAAGGCTGCAATGTTGTTTTCGTAATACAATAACGGATTCTCAACACTTTCCCCTACAGCTTTGGAAGCTGCAAAATGAATGACTCCAGCAATATCTGAATATTCTTTGAAGAGCGCTTGTACGGATGCTTTGTCGCGCAAATCAATATTTTTGTAATGCGGCGCAATTCCAGAGATGCTTTCGATTCCTTTGAGAACATCGATTGACGAATTGTACAAGTTATCGACGATTAGGACTTCGAATCCTTTGCTTTGCAATTCTACTACGGTGTGAGAACCGATGAAGCCTAAGCCTCCTGTAACCAATATTTTCATAATTGTGTGGTTTTGGTTAGCCCTGATGGAAGCGGCATCCTTGCTTGGAGGGGTTCGCCAAGCAAGATACAGCGTACAGCAGGAAATAGCTCCTAAAAACTATCCTAAAAATTCTAAAACACTATCGGTAATAAATTTAATTTGCTCATCATCAAGCTCAGTATGCATAGGTAAAGATAACACTTCTTGCACCAACTGATTCGTAACTGGGAAATCTTCTTCTTTATATCTTGGATCCAAATAAGCCTTTTGTGCGTGCAACGGAATTGGATAATAAATAGCACATGGAATACCTTTATCCAACAAATGCTGCATTAATCCATTGCGATCTGCATTGATGATGCGCAAGGTATATTGATGAAAAACATGACAATCGCAGCTATCGCAAATACTTGGCGCAATGATATTGTCGTGACCTTGAAAAGCCAAAGTATACTTACGAGCAGCATCTTGACGCGCTTTATTGTATTGATCTAACAACGGTAATTTAGCATTTAAAACTGCCGCTTGAATACTATCCAAACGCGAATTTACGCCCACCACATCGTGATGGTATCTTTCGTACATTCCGTGGTTTACAATTCCGCGTAGTGTGTGTGCCAAGGCGTCATCGTTCGTAAAAATTGCACCACCATCGCCATAACATCCTAAGTTTTTAGAAGGGAAAAAGGAAGTCGCTCCTACATGACCGATAGTTCCCGCTTTCTTTTTAGTACCATCTGAAAATTTGCAATTCGCCCCAATAGCTTGCGCATTATCTTCGATTACATATAAATTATGCTCCTTGGCCAAAGCCATAATCGCTTCCATATTGGCCGCACGACCAAACAAGTGTACGGGTACAATCGCTTTGGTTTTTGGAGTAATGGCTTTTTTGATGGCTTCTAGGGAAATGTTCATGTTGTGCATTTCTACATCAACCAAAACTGGGGTAAGTTGCAATAATGCAATCACCTCTACTGTTGCTGCAAACGTAAAATCGGCTGTGATTACTTCGTCTCCAGGCTTTAAACCCAATCCCATCATAGCAATTTGCAATGCATCGGTACCATTGGCACAAGGAATGACGTGTTTTACGCCCAAATAGGTTTCTAATTCTTTCTGAAAAGTATGTACTTCTGGCCCGTTGATGTAAGTATTCGTATCTAAAACGTTTTGAATTGAGGTGTTTACAACGTCTTTTATTTTATCATATTGACTCTTTAAGTCAACCATTTGGATTTTTTTCATTGAAAATTAATTTAAAGTTTGAAAACAAAGTAGGTTAAACCAAAATGTTTTCGCAAAAAAGAACAACAAAAATAGTTATTTAATCCCTCTTAGACAATGAAAAAACCATAAAGAAACTGTATTTTAGCCAAAATTTATACTCATGTTTTTTCTGTATAATCAAATCGTTTTTATAGCAGGTTTTTTATTGAAAATCGTTGCCCTTTTTAGTCCAAAAATGGCTCTTTTTGTAAAGGGTCGAAAGGATGTTTTTAAGACTTTAGAAGCAAAAATTCAAGCTAACGACAAATCCATCTGGTTTCACGCCGCATCCCTAGGCGAATACGAACAAGGACTTCCTGTAATTGAAAAAATAAAAGAAAAATACCCTTCCCATAAAATTATTGTCACCTTTTTTTCGCCTTCTGGATACGAGGTACGAAAGAACAATACTGTGGCTAATTGCACAGTTTATTTACCATTGGATACTCAAAAAAATGCCAAACAATTTATTGAGTTAACAAATCCCGAACTGGTTTTCTTTATCAAATACGAATATTGGCCAAACTACTTAAACGAACTCAAAAAACGAAACATCAAAACCTATTTGATTTCTGGAATTCTGAGAGAAAACCAAGCCTTTTTTAAGTGGTACGGCGGTTTTTACAGAAAAGCACTAAACGCTTTTGATTTCTTTTTTGTACAAAACGAATCTTCGAAACAACTCTTGCAAAGCCTTGGTCATCAAAATGTTTTGGTTTCTGGAGACACGCGTTTTGACCGTGTGAGTACCATTTTAGAGAAAGACAACACTCTTAATTTCATAGCCGAATTCAAGGACAACAAAATCACAGTTGTAGTAGGGAGTTCTTGGCCAAAAGACGAAGAAATTATCGCCCAATACATTAACCAATACAGCAATGAAAATGTAAAATTTATTATTGCTCCGCACAATATAAAAGCAGAGCAAATCGCCAACTTAAAAACACTAATTACCAAACCTACGGTCTTATTTTCTGAAAAAGAAAATCAATCCTTATCTGACCAACACGTTTTTATCATTGACACTATTGGGATTTTAACCAAAATCTACAGTTATGCCGATATTGCTTATGTAGGCGGTGGCTTTGGAAATCCTGGCATTCACAACATTCTAGAACCCGCAACTTTTGGAATTCCAATCGTAATTGGACCTAATTATTCGCATTTTGCAGAAGCAACAGCTTTAGTTAAACTTGAGGGATGCGTTAGCATTGCAAACAACAAAGATTTACTCGAAACTTTTGACGATTTGATTTACAAACCAGATATTAGATTTCAAAAAGGAGCTATTTGCCGCCAATTTGTACAGCAAAATAAAGGCGCTACTGCTATCATTCTAAATCATCTTCAATGATACAATTTCAACCACTCGAAAAAAAGGATGTCGATACCGTTACCTCACTGATGAGCGAATTTTATGCGATTGATAACTATCCTTTTGACACAACTAAAGCAACTAATTTGTTTGAGGAATTTTTAGCAAACGACAATCTTGGAAAATGCTGGTTACTCCTTTGGAATCAAGAAATTGTAGGGTATTTGATTCTGACTTTTGTTTTTAGCTTTGAATACCAAGGTAAGATTGCTTTTTTAGATGAATTATACATTCAACCCAAAGCACAAGGCCAAGGAATTGGGAAAAGTGCCGTTGCTTTTGCAAAAATACAAAGCGAAGAACTAGGCTTAAAACTACTTTATTTAGAAGTCGAAGAACACAATCTTTCGGCTCAGCAATTGTATCTCAAAAGCGGCTTTACTATTCATCCGAGAAATTTGATGAAACACAAATTATAATTTTATTACCTTTTTAAATACCATTACTCCTATGAAATTCTTAAAACTATTCTTATTGCTTTTTGTGATTCAAACACAAGCCCAACAAGGCGGTATGTGGATACCTTCTCTCTTGGAAGGAATGAACGAAAAAGAAATGAAAAGTCTAGGCATGAAAATGACTGCCAAAGACATTTACGACACGAACAAATCCAGCTTAAAAGACGCTGTACCTCAATTTAACGGAGGCTGTACTTCGGAAGTTATTTCACCTAAAGGGCTTTTGTTAACCAATCACCATTGTGGTTACGGACAAATTCAATCGCATTCTAGCACCGAGCACGACTATTTAGCCAATGGTTTTTGGGCCTACAAAATGGAAGATGAATTACCCAATAAAGATTTAGTGGTGACTTTTATTGTCAAAATAGAAGACGTGACCAAACAAGTTTTGGAAGGAGTGAACACGCTATCAAATGAAGCCGAAAAGCAAAAGAAAATTCAAGAAAACATAAGCGCTTTAAGCAATTCATTTCCCAAAGAAGCTTGGCAAGAAAACAAAATCCGAACCTTCTACGATGGCAATCAATACTTACTTTTTGTTACCGAAACCTTCAAAGATGTTCGTCTAGTAGGTGCGCCACCCACTTCGATTGGAAAATTTGGTTCGGATACGGACAACTGGGTTTGGCCTAGACATACTGGAGATTTTTCCCTTTTCAGAATTTATGCTGACAAAAACAATCGTCCAGCCGCTTATTCAAAAGATAACGTTCCTTACACTCCAAAACACTTTTTACCAGTTTCTTTAGACGGTATTGCCGAAGATGATTTTACTTTGGTTTTTGGATACCCTGGAAAAACCAATGAATACCTACCTTCAGTTGCTATCAATCAAATTGCAAACGAACTAAATCCTGCAAAAATTGAAATCAGAGAACAAGCACTTAAAGTTGCCGATGGTTTTATGAGAAAAGATAATGCTATCAAAATTCAATATGCTTCAAAATATGCTGGAACAGCCAATTATTGGAAAAAATGGCAAGGCGAAACTTTAGGCATCAAGAAATCAAATGCAATTGCCGTAAAAAAAGAAGCCGAAAAGAAGTTTCAAGAAAAAGTTAGCAAAGCCAAAAAAGAAAAAGAATACGGTAGTATTTTGAATGATTTCGAAAAAAACTATACTGAAATCGCGCCTTACGCTTTGGCAAGAGATTATTTTAACGAAACCGTACAAAGAAACACCGAACTACTTAGTGTTGCTTATAAATTCTATCAATTAGAACAACTTTACAACACCAAAGGAGAACAGGCTTTTACTGACAGAAAAAACAATCTTTACAACGGATTAGGTGATTTTTACAAAGACTTTAGCGCCAAAGTTGACGAAAAAGTATTCGAGCAACTTATTGCATTATATGCTACAAAAGTACCAAAGCAATTCTTACCGAACACACTCAACAACATTGACGTTAACCAACTCACAAAGAGCATTTATTCTGGCTCCAAACTCACTTCCTATTCTGGCTCAAAAGAACTACTAACTGGCGACACAAAAACGGTATTAGAAAACATCAACCGTGATCCTGCTTTTGTTCTAGTAAAAAGCATGGCCGATATGTATCTAAAAGAAGTGAATCCTACTTACGAGGTTTTAAATTTGAAAATAACGGAATTGCAACGCAATTATATGAAAGCGCAACTGGAACTGAGCGAAAATTCAAGAATTTTTCCAGATGCCAATAGTACTTTGAGAGTAACTTATGGAAAAGTAAAAGGATACGAACCAAAAGACGGCGTATATTACAATCCTATTACTTATCTAGACGGCGTAATGGAAAAATACATTCCGGGTGACTACGAATTTGATGTTTCTCCAAAATTGATTGATTTGTATAAAAACAAAGATTTTGGAAATTATGGTGAAAACGGAAAAATGCCCGTATGCTTTATTGGTACCAATCATACTACAGGCGGAAATTCAGGAAGTCCAGCGCTAGATGCCAAAGGAAATTTAATTGGATTGAACTTTGACCGTGTTTGGGAAGGTACGATGAGCGACATCTATTACGACCCTAGCATCTGCAGAAACATAATGGTCGACATTCGCTATGTGCTTTTCATTATGGACAAATACGCAGGAGCAAAAAACTTGATTGAAGAATTACAATTGGTACATCCTAAAAAAAACCAAAAAGGGAAACGTTAGTAACTAACAGCTACTATTTTAGCACACCCCCTACATTGGCATACTATTTGATATTTAAACCCACGTGAACAGAGAATATAATTTAAAAAAAATACAAAAAAATATATTGCGTATTAATTTTTTTATATCTTTGCCACGAATTAATAATTAACCTTTATAATAAAATTAAGATGAAAAAAGTATTTTTAAGTTTAGCTGCTGTTGCTGTATTAACTGTTGTATCTTGTAAAAAAGCTGACGCTGCTGCTGAAGGAACTGAAGCTGCTGCTGACACTGCTGCTGTAGCTGTTGATTCTGCTGCTGCACCTGCTGTTGATTCTGCTGCTACTGTAGTTGATTCTGCTGCTGCACCTGCTGCTCCAGCTGCTGAAGCTCCAGCTGCTAAGTAATTTTTAAATTACAGAAAAAATCAAGCCATCCATGTGATGGCTTTTTTTATGCCCAAAAAAAACAAAAGCTCAAGAATCATCTTGAGCTTTTGTTTATTAAACTATATCATAGAATCAATCTGGAAAAACAAAAGTGTTTTCAGAAAAATCCAATATTTCAGACACCGCAGCATATTTTTTTATCTCCTCTATTCCTTTGAGTAATCGCAACTCTGTAGTATACTTTCTACTGGTTGCCAAATGGCGCTCTCCCAGCAACAATCTAAAATAATACTTCCCAGCCGCTGATTTTAATTTAATAAAAACCAACACCTCAATCGACTGCTGTATCAAGACAATATCCTCCTCCCCTTCAAACTTCAATTCATAGCTTTGACTGGTAAAAATCACCTTCCCTTTACGTGATGTAAAAACAAACTTATAAGTATCATTAAACCGTTTACTAATCACAAAAGCACCCATACATTAATTTATACGTTAAAGATTTTAGAATCAAATTACTCCATCCTCATCAGGCCGATGTTAGGATTTGTCATAAATAAAAAAAGCTCCAAACATAGTTTGAAGCTTTCTTGTACTCAGAGCGGGACTTGAACCCGCACGAACATTGCTGTTCACTGGATTTTAAGTCCAGCGTGTCTACCAATTTCACCATCCGAGCATTATGTGGTGTTTGAGCGAAAAACGGGGCTCGAACCCGCGACCTCGACCTTGGCAAGGTCGCGCTCTACCAACTGAGCTATTTTCGCGTTTCAAATTCTCAAAAGAACTGCAGTACTTGTTTCGTATTGCGGTGGCAAATTTAGCACAAATATTCAATAAAACAAGCCTTTTTCAGAAAAAAAATTCAATAAAAATATAACTTTCTGATAACCTATTCTTTATACTGCAATTATTTTCGACTGAGCATTCGTTTTATCTCGTTCAGCTTCATCAAAGCCTCCATTGGCGTTATCGAATTAATATCTAATTGTAAAATTTCGTCTTTAATCTCCTCCAACAAGGGGTCATCTAGATTAAAAAAACTCATTTGCATCTCATCTTTTGCTGCTTTGATTCCATTTAAAGCATCTCCTGAATGGTCTTTTTCTAATTTCTTTAATATTTTCTGAGCCTTCAAAATGACCAACTGCGGCATTCCAGCCATTTTAGCTACGTGAATACCAAAACTATGAGCAGAGCCTCCTTTTACTAATTTTCGAATAAAAAGCACGTTATCTTTTAATTCTTTTACAGCCACATTATAATTTTGTATACGAACTAATGATTCACTCATTTCATTCAATTCGTGATAATGCGTAGCAAAAAGAGTTTTAGGTTGCGATGGATGTTCGTGTAAAAATTCAGCAATAGCCCAAGCAATAGAAATTCCATCATAGGTACTTGTTCCTCGGCCTATCTCATCCAACAGTACCAAACTTCTATCTGAAATATTATTCAAAATAGAAGCCGTCTCGTTCATTTCGACCATAAAAGTAGATTCACCCATCGAAATATTATCTGAAGCTCCTACCCTAGTAAAAATTTTATCCACGATGCCCATTCTAACACTATCTGCTGGAACAAAACTTCCCATTTGAGCCAAGAGTACAATCAGAGCCGTTTGTCTCAAAATAGCTGACTTACCCGACATATTTGGCCCAGTAATCATAATCAACTGTTGTGTGTCTCTATCAAGGAAAACATCATTGGCGATGTAAGGCACACCAACAGGCAATTGTTTTTCAATTACTGGATGACGACCGTTTTTGATATCCAATTCAAAGGTTTCATCCAATTCAGGGCAAACGTATTGGTTTTCGATAGCCAATTGTGTAAACGAACACAAACAATCCAACTGCGCTACCAAATTGGCATTCATTTGAACTGGTTTTATATACGTTGAAATCCATTGAACCAATTGTTCAAAAATCTCTCCTTCAATTTTATGAATTTTTTCCTCGGCACCTAAAATTTTGGTTTCGTATTCTTTTAGCTCTTCGGTAATATAACGTTCCGCACTCACCAAGGTTTGCTTACGAATCCATTCGCTTGGCACTTTATCTTTATGCGTATTTCGAACTTCGATGTAATAGCCAAAAACATTATTAAAAGAAATTTTCAAAGAAGAAATACCCGTACGCTCCGATTCACGTTTCTCAATTCCTTCTAAAAATTCTTTTCCAGATGTAGAAATGGCGCGTAACTCATCCAATTCTGAATGTACCCCAACTGCAATCGCATTTCCTTTGGCGATAGCCACTGGTGCATCTTGATTTAACGTCGTTTTTATTTTCTCACGAAGTAAATCGCAACTGTGTAAACTATCACCAATTACTTTTACGGCTTCTTGCGGACTTTGCAAGGCTATCGTTTTAATAGGCAGAATAGCATCTAAAGATTCTTTCAAATACACCACTTCACGAGGCGATACTTTGCCTGCTGCGATTTTTGAAATCAAACGTTCCAAATCAGAAATCTGCTTGATTTGATATTGTATTTGTTTTAAAACTTCTTGGTTTTCTTTTAAATACCCCACCACTTGATGACGACTCTGAATTTTGGCTGCATCTTTCAATGGCAAAGCCAACCAACGCTTCAATAATCGCCCACCCATTGGCGAAAGTGTTCGGTCGATTACATCTAGCAACGTCACCGCATTAGGATTATAACTATGGTACAACTCTAGATTACGAATGGTAAAACGATCCATCCAAACATAAGCATCTTCTGCAATGCGCTGTATGGCCGTAATATGCTGCACTCTATTGTGCTGTGTTTCGGACAAATAATACAAAATAGCGCCCGAAGCCACGATTCCTTCTTTCAATTCTTCAACACCAAAACCTTTTAAAGAAGTGGTTTGAAAATGCTTCGTTAAGCTTTCAAACGCATAATCCTCTTTGTAAATCCAATCTTCTAGATAAAAACTATGGTAATCGTCTCCGAATGTTTCTCGGAACGTATTTTTGTTGTTTTTTGGCACTAAGACCTCACTAGGATTGAAATTTTGCAACAACTTATCGATGTATTCTGCATTTCCTTGTGCAGTTAGAAATTCTCCTGTAGAAACATCTAAAAATGAAATTCCAATATTTTTATTGGTAAAATATACCGAAGCCAAAAAATTATTGGTTTTGGACTGCAAGACCTCATCGTTCATAGAAACCCCAGGAGTCACCAATTCGGTCACACCACGTTTCACAATCGTTTTGGTCATTTTGGGATCTTCTAGCTGGTCACAAATAGCTACACGAAGTCCAGCTTTAACTAACTTGGGCAAATACGTATTGATAGAATGATGAGGAAAACCCGCTAGCGCAGTCTCGGTATCGGATCCTGCACCTCTCTTAGTTAAAGTAATTCCGAGTATTTTGGAAGCACGAATCGCATCTTCGCCAAACGTTTCATAAAAATCACCTACACGAAACAACAAACAAGCATCAGGATACTTTCTTTTAATTTCATTATACTGTTTCATCAATGGCGTTTCTTTCACGCCTTTTTCTTTTGCTGCCAAATTAGTGGAAATTAAATTCTGTAATTACGACAGCGAATTTATAGATTTTAAAGCGAATAACGAAGGGTTCAAAAATTAAAAATTTTAAGCCTTTTTTAAGTCATGGTTTCTGTTTTTTGTATAGATTTGCGTGTACTAAAAATTAAATCTTATGAAAAAAATACTTACCCTATTTTTTGTTTTGAGCTTAGGAATAACTACAGCTACAGCACAAGAGACTTCAAAAAAAGCTAAAAAAGCAAAAGCAACTGTTGCCAAAGTTGAAGGAGCTGGAATGGTATTCGTTAATGAAACTATTGATTACGGAACAATTGCACGTAATTCTGACGGAAAACGTGAATTTGTTTTCACCAACAACGGAAATGCACCATTAATCATTACCAATGCTCAAGGATCTTGTGGTTGCACAGTACCAAGTAGTCCTAAAGAACCAATTATGCCAGGTGCAAAAGGTGTTATTGGTGTAAAATATGCTACAGATAGAGTTGGTCCTTTTACAAAAACAGTTACTATTACTTCAAATGCGGCTGGTCAACCAACAAAAACTTTGACAATAAAAGGAAACGTTTTACCTGACGAAGTAAAAAGCTAAAAAACATAAATATTACATAAAAAGCTTCCTTCCTTTAGGAAGCTTTTTTTATTAAATTGACATTGCAATGAGAAAATTAGAGAATAGCGAACTCGAAAGAAAGTCGGTTGAAGGATTCAAACAATCTAAAAAAACACCTCTAGTTCTGGTTCTTGATGATGTGAGAAGTCTTCATAATATTGGATCTGTATTTAGAACTGCTGATGCTTTTTTGGTAGAAAAAATTATACTCTGTGGAATTACTGCGACACCTCCTAACAAAGAGATACATAAAACTGCTTTGGGCGCAACAGAAACAGTAGCTTGGGAACATTATGAAAACGTTTTGGATGCCATAACTGCTCTAAAAAAAGACAATGTTATTACTTTAGCGATTGAACAAGTGGAAAGCGCTGTTTTTCTTCAAGATTTCAAAGTTGATGTTTCAAAAAAATACGCATTAGTTTTTGGTAATGAAGTTCACGGAGTAGCTCAAGAAGCCGTAGCTCTTTGTGATGGTTGTATCGAAATTCCTCAATTGGGCACCAAACATTCCTTGAATATATCGGTAAGTGCTGGTATAGTTGTTTGGGATTTATTCAAACAATATCACTATTGATTTCTTTATTGTTTGATTTCTTACATTAAATAAAATTAGGTGCTAAATTCTTTATTATGATTAGTTAACAATTGTATTTAATCTTATTTTTATAGAATGAAATGCTCCTTACTACTACCTTTCTTTTTTGCTTTTTGTTTATTTCAATTTGGATTTGCCTATTCAACAATTCCTTCAACTGAAAAGAAACAAAAAACAACTATAGCCAAACTATCAATTGTAAAAAAAACAGTTGCTAATATTGCTCCAACCATCACCGCTACAGGTAATCAAGCCTATTGCCCTCTTTCTAATATTAACATTGTGACCAATATTAGCATCACCGATCCAGATGATTCTAGTACCGAAGCTATTTACATCCAGATATCCTCTGGCTATAGTTTAGGGCAAGATGTGCTTTTTTTAAATAATGCCATTGCACATCCTACCATTAAAAGTAGTTGGAATGCAACCGAAGGAAAACTAACTTTGAATAGTCCGACAGGAGTTCCTGTAAGTTATACCGATTTTGTTAACGCCATCAAAGATGTGCAATTCAACAACTCCTCCGCAACAGCAACCGGTAGTAGAAGTTTTTCAATTAGTATTGGTCAAGCCAACTATTTACCAAGAAATGGACATTATTATGAATACGTTCCTAATATTGGGATTACTTGGACAAGCGCTAAAGCCGCGGCTGAACTTCGAACTTATTACGGACTAAAAGGCTACCTAGCTACACTTACCGCGGCTGACGAATCACAATTAGCCGGAAAACAAGCCCCAGGCGCAGGATGGATTGGGGGAAGTGATTCCGAAACAGAAGGCGTATGGAAATGGGTGACTGGCCCGGAAGCTGGAACCATCTTCTGGAACGGAAACGCTAATGGCAACACACCTAATTTTGCTTTTTGGAATAACAATGAACCCAATCAACTTGGAGACGAAGATTATGCTCACATTACAGCACCTGGAGTTGGTATTACGGGTTCTTGGAATGATTTGTCCAACACTGGCGCCACAAGCGGCGATTACCAACCCAAAGGCTATATAGTAGAATATGGCGGTATGCCAGGCGATCCTGTTTTACAACTTTCTGCCAGTACTTCGATTACTATTCCATCTATTCTAAGTACAACACCTGCTACAAAATGTGACCCTGGTAGTTTGACCTTACAGGCTACTGCTTCTATAGGCACCATCAATTGGTACGACCAAAGCTCCGGCGGAAATTTAGTTGGTAGTGGCTCTAGTTTTACCACTCCAATTATAAACACTACTACCACATATTATGTAGGGATAACTTCTGGAGGATGTACAACTAATAGAACAGCTGTTGTTGCAACCATCAATTTAATTCCAACCATAACAGCTACCAATTCTCCCGTGAGCAATTGCGGACCATCTGTAGTAACATTAACAGCTACGCCATCTTCCGGGACAATTAATTGGTATGCAGATGCTACGAGTACAACTACATTAGGAACAGGAACCACTTATGTTACTCCATTTTTGAATGGGAATACTATTTTCTATGCCGAAGCAGTCAATGCGAATTGCACCAACGGAACTAGAGTTCCTGTAGAAGTGAGAATTTATCCGCTTCCTGCGGTTACTGATGAAGAAAAAATCATTTGCCAATCAAATCCTGTAACTCTTGATGCTGGCTTGAGTGGCATGTCTTATTTGTGGTCAACAGGAGCAACTACAGCAACAATTCAAGTGAATGATATTGGTAATTTTTATGTTGATATTACTAGCCCCGCACCTGAGAATTGTACAAGCAGAAAAAACTTTAAGGTTATCAGACAAATTGTACCTGAAATAAAAGCAGTGATTGTCAATGAAACCACCGTAACCATAGAAGTAACGAATACCGCACCTTATTTTGAATACTCTCTGGACAACATTAGTTATCAAAGTTCAAATATCTTTACGAATGCACCTGCAGGAATTCAGACGGCTTATGTGAGAGATAGCAACTTTTGTAACTTGGACCAAGAACAATTTATCGTTATAGCTCCACCTAAATTTTTTACCCCAAATAATGATGGTTTTAATGATGTATGGTATGTAAAAGATTTTGAGGTTTACCCAAAAGCGACCATTTCTATTTTTGACCAATACGGGAAATTAGTTAGCCAATTATCTCCAACGAATGTGTCTTGGGATGGCACTTTAAACAAGAACCCTTTGCCTTCGACCGATTATTGGTATGTATTGAAACTGGATGATTCTGGGGTTGAAAAAAGAGGTCATTTTTCTTTGAAAAGATAATACGTTTTTGATTCTCTTACTTTGAAGCCAAATGCTAACTCCTAGCCCCGATTGTAGTGGAAATCCTTATGACCCGGGGTTCGGGGCATAAGATTATAACGGAAAGCGGGAAACCATAACTCCAAAAAAGCCTTTTGATGCGCTCCTAAAAATCAAGAAGTGTGCTGTATTTTCTTTTTGATTTCATTTAAAACAAAAAGGTAATCTGACTGGTTTTTGACAAAGTCAAGGTCTGAAACATCGATAATTAGTACATTCAAATCCTTTTGTGATTTGATATAATCGAGATAGCCCGTATTGATTTTTTCTAGGTATTCTTCCTGAATATCTTGTTCGTAACTTCGACCTCTTTTCTTTATGTTTTGCAATAAGCGCTGGGTGTTTTGATACAGATAAATGTACAAATCTGGCTTGGGCATTTCTTTATAAATGATAGAAAAAAGAGTGTGGTACAAACGGTACTCGTCTTCTGCCAATGTGATTTTTGCAAAAATTAGGGATTTGAAAATATGATAATCGGCTACGACAAAATCTTTGAACAAGTCGAATTGCGCCAAATCATCGGACAGCTGTTGATATCTGTCGGCAAGAAAAGACATTTCGAGAGGAAAAGCGTAACGGTTTTGGTCTTTGTAAAACTTTGGCAAAAAGGGATTGTCCGCAAAGCGTTCTAATACTGTTTTAGCATTAAAATCTTCGGCGATTTTGTTAGTCAAGGTTGTTTTTCCTGCTCCAATATTACCTTCGAATGCGATGTAATTGAATTTTTCAAGAGGAATGCTGCTCAACGGCGCAGGGATTGTCGCTACGGCTTGACATATGCTAGTATCGGTTGTTTCGGCAATTAATTCGGGGACAGATTTTTTGAAAATTGGGTGTATCCAATTCAATTGTAAGTCTCGAAATGGCAATAAGACAAAATTTCGGTCTTGCATTAGTGGATGAGGCAATTGTAGTTTTTCGGTATCCAGTACTATTTCATCATAAGCAATAATATCAATATCGATACTTCTAGCGGCATAGCCTACTGTAGCCGTTCGAACGCGACCTAAACGCTTTTCTATTTTAAGAATTTTGTTTAAAACTTGAGTGGGAGAAGCGTTGGTGTGCAAAACTAAGGCGCAGTTGTAAAAAGGTGTACTTTCAAAACCCCAAGCTGGTGATTCATAAACTGGGGAGATTTTTAAAACGGTACCTACCTCAAGATGCAATACATCAATACATTGGATAATGGTTTCTAACCTTTGCCCCTGATTACTACCTAACGACAATACGACTTGATGCTGTGACTTCATAATAGGTACAAATTAAGGAAAAGAAAATTAAAATCACTACTGATATAGAAGCAGATTATTTTGAAAAAAGAAATTTAAATCTACTTTTGTAACAATACAATTAGGTTATAGACTTATTGATAAAAAATAACTAACTATGAGATTTTTAGGAAATGTTTTGGCTACCGTTATTGGTATTTTTGTTTTTATGATGCTTTCTTTCTTTGGAATCATCCTTATTGGAGTCATTTTTGGAGGCGATTCTGAAACTGTTGAAGTTGAAAACAATTCAGTTATAGAACTAAATTTATCTGATATTTCTGATGACTATGCTGGAAAATACTCAGACCCTTGGGTTACGGCTTTTTCTGAAAGAAAAAAAATTGGTTTGACTGATGTTATCAACGCTATAGAAATAGCAGAAACCGACGATGCCATTAAGGGAATTTCTATCCTAAATACCAATTCTAGTTTAGGAATGGCACAAAGTAAAGAGCTTCGTGACGCATTGAACCGTTTTAAAAAATCAGGAAAATTTATTTATTCCTATGCTAATAATTATTCTCAAAAAGAATATTATTTAAACTCTGTTGCCACTTCAATTTACATCAACCCAATTGGAGAATTAGATTTCAAAGGATTGTCGACTGAGGTTATGTTCTTTAAAGATTTTCAAGAAAAGTCAGGTTTAAAGATGGAAGTAATTCGTCACGGAAAATACAAAAGTGCTGTTGAACCTTTTCTAGAAAACAAAATGAGTGATGCGAATAAGGAACAAACGATGGCATTACTAAACGGAATTTGGACAAACATTGTAGAAGACATTTCGAAAAGTAGAAATATTCCAGTAGAAAAATTAAATACAATTGCAAACGGTCTTTTGGCTAGAACCCCAGAAATGGCCAAAGCGCAAAATCTTATTGACTACATTGCTTATGAAGATGTCTACCATAACGCCATCAGAAAGGTATTAAAAGTCGACAAAGACGAGGATTACAACACGGTCTCTATTGCCGATTACACCCAAAAAACAACTACTACTTCTGTGAATATGGATTCCAATGATGCTATTGCAATCGTATATGCTCAAGGAGAAATTGGTAGCGGCGAAGGTGATGTAAACGAAATTGGAGAAGGCTCTATGAGAAGGTCTCTTCAAGAAGCCAGAAAAGATGACGACATCAAAGCAATTGTTTTGCGTATCAACAGCCCTGGTGGAAGTGCCTTAACCTCTGACTTAATTTGGAGAGAAATAGAATTGACAAAAAGAGTAAAACCTGTTGTAGTGTCTATGGGTAATTATGCCGCTTCAGGCGGATATTATATTGCTTGTAACGCCAATACTATCTTTGCTGAAAAAAATACCATTACAGGCTCTATAGGCGTATTTGGAACACTACCTAACTTCTCTGTTGCTGCGAACCGCTACGGCATCAATACTGAACAAGTTAGAACTCACGAAAACGCATCGAATTATAGTCCGTTTGTACCAATGGACGAAAAGTTTAAAGCTATAACGCTAGAAGGTGTAGAAAATATCTACGCTACCTTTATTGGTCACGTTGCAGAAGGTCGTAAAATGACTACTGCCCAAGTTGATGCTATTGGTCAAGGTCGTGTTTGGACTGGTTCTGAGGCAGTAAAAATTGGACTAGTAGATAAAATTGGCGGCTTGAGAGAAGCAATAGCCGAGGCAGCAAAATTGGCCAAAATTAAATCGTATAGCACGGTGAATTATCCAGAATATGAGAAAAATTTTGAGGATATTTTTGCTAATTTCCCGTTTGCAAAATCAAAAATGGCTTTTATAAAAGAAGAAATTGGCGAAGAAAATTACCAATTGTTGCAAGAAATTAAGCGTATCAAACAACGCAAAGGAATACAAGCTATAATGCCTTTTGAAATATCTATTCAATAAATTCTACCCCCAAATACAAAACTTAACCTCCCCAAAGAAACTGATCTATGGTAAAGAAAATAATAAAAATTGTTGGAATCGTATTGCTTGTACTTATAGTAGCGGCGTTTACCATTCCTTACTTATTCAAAGACCAAATTAAGGCAAAAATTAGCCAAACCATCAACGAAAGTGTCGATGCAAAAGTAAACTTCAAAGAGGCCGATTTGAGCTTGTTTAAAAATTTTCCAAATGCAAATATTAGCATTCAAAAATTAACAATTATCAACAAAGCTCCTTTTGAAGGTGACACTTTGATGGCTATGGAAGAATTGAATTTGAAAATGTCTTTAATGGAGCTTTTCAACGATGAAACGGAGCCGATGAATATTCAAGGAATCTCTACCAAAAATGGTCTTATTAATATCATTTTTAATAAAGATGGTTTGGGTAATTATGATATTGCCTTGAAAAACAAAGGACCAAAGGAAGATAGCAAAAGCAAACCATTGGCACTTAAAATAAAAGGCTATGAAATCGAGAATTTAAAATTCAAATTCACAGACGAAGGCTCTAAAATTAAAATGATATTAGATAGTATCAATCATACTGGAACAGGAGATTTCACTAATGAAATTCTAGATTTAGATACAAAAACTACCACTAAGGTTTCTTTCTCGATGGACAAAATGAACTACATCAACAATGTAGCACTGTCATTGGATGCTGTACTTGGAATTGACTTGAAAAATAGCAAATATACCTTCAAAGAAAACAAAGCCAAAATCAACGATTTACCACTTGAATTTGATGGTTTTATTCAATTAGTATCCGCTGGACAACTATTCGACTTACGATTCAAGACTCCTACTTCTTCCTTCAAAAACTTCTTAGGACTTATTCCTGCAACTTACAGAAGCAGTATTGAAAACGTAAAAACCTCTGGTGAATTTACGGTAACTGGTTTTGCAAAAGGATTAAAATCTGACACAAGCATCCCTAAATTCAATATTGCCATTGCTTCAAACAATGCTTCTTTTCAATATCCAGACTTGCCAAAATCTGTCAAAAACATTGTTATTGACACTAAAATTATTAATGAAACTGGACTAGTAAACGACACTTATGTCAATTTAGACCAACTTTCTTTTTCGATTGATCAAGATGTTTTTAGCACGAAAGCCAACATTAAAAATATAGCCACAAATGCGTTGATTGATGCTTCTTTGAAAGGCACAATTAATCTTGGTAATCTTTCTAAAGCTTACCCAATACAACTAGACAAACCACTTTCTGGTATTTTAAAAGCCGATGTAACAACGAAATTCGATATGGCTTCTGTAGAAAAAAGTCAGTATCAGAACATTAATAATGCTGGTAATTTGAGCTTAACCGGATTTAAATACACCGATGAAAACGGCAAAAGTATGAACATCAACAGTGCCAAAATCCAATTCAATCCCAGTCGTGTGAATTTACAAGAATTCAAAGCAACAACAGGAAAAAGCGACCTTAGTATAACTGGAGTCTTGGATAATTTTTATGGTTTTGCTTTTAGAAATCAAGAGCTAAAAGGAAACTTTACAATGAATTCAAACCAAATTTCGGTAGCAGATTTCATAAGCACTACTGCACCAACAAAAACAGAAAGTAAGGAAGCTCCAAAAACAGAAGCGATGAAAATCCCTGCTTTCTTAAATTGTAGCTTGACTGCAAAGGCAAAAACTGTTCTTTATGACAACTTAACATTGAAAGATTGTGCTGGGAAATTGATTGTAAAAGACCAAACGGTTACCTTACAAAACGTTATTACTTCAGTTTTTGGTGGGCAAATCGGCTTGAATGGTATGGTATCAACAAAAGAGAAAACTCCAAAATTCAACATGGATTTAGGACTTAACAAAGTTGATATTGCTCAAACATTCACTCAACTAGACATGCTAAAGAAAATTGCTCCAATTGCTGGTGCCGTGAGCGGAAAATTGAATTCTACCATTAAATTATCTGGTAACCTTAATGCCAATGAAATGACTCCTGATTTAAAAACAATATCAGGTGATTTACTAGGGCAATTACTTTCGACTACAGTCAATTCAAGCAACTCTACATTATTGAGTGCATTAGATAGTAACATCAAATTTATTGATTTAAAAAAATTAAATCTAAACGATTTAAAAGCAGCAGTTAGCTTTAAAGACGGAAAAGTAACCGTTAAACCATTTGATATTAAATACCAAGATATCAAAGCAACCATTGGAGGTACACATGGTTTTGACCAAGCTATGAATTACAACATTAAATTTGACGTACCTGCTAAATATCTAGGAACAGAGGCCAATGCTCTTATCGCTAAACTCTCACCTGCTGATGCCTCAAAATTAGAAAATATTCCAATTAACGCATTACTTAGCGGAAGTTTCACCAATCCTAAAATCTCAACAGATATGAAAAGTGCAGTTGGGAATTTAACCAATCAATTGGCGAATCAACAAAAAGAAAAATTAAAAAAACAAGGTACTGCTGCTTTAACTGATTTAATCAACAAAAGCAGTAAATCCAAAGACACCACTAAAACAGCAACTTCTAAAGAACAAAAAACAGAAGTTCTTAAAGAAAAAGCAGGAAAATTGATTAATGGCCTTTTTGGAAAAAAGAAGGAACAATAACACCGACCCTAAAGAAAGAAGCCTCAAATAATTTGAGGCTTCTTTTTTATATGGCTATCTGAACCACATAGCCTTCGTAACTGCGAACATTAAAAACGGTTCCGTCTTGAAACAACAAATATTGGCCTTTCACGCCAATGAGTTGCCCTTGATAAAAAGGCGTTTTGTCTAAATTTAAGCTATTTACTTTGGTAGGATAAGCGGCTACTGGATAATGCATCGCAATAATTTCATTTTTTTCTAAACTAAAATATTCGCGAACTTCATCTGGCAGCCAAGCTTGAACCTTTGCCTTTTCTTGAACCAAATCTACGGCGTCATAAGTATTGGTCAACATTTTTCGCCAATTGGTTTTGTCTGCAAAATGATTTTTTAGCGCGACCTCTGTAATTCCTGCCAGATATCGATTTGGAACCTCAACTACTACTATGGCTTCTTCGGCGCCTTGGTCAATCCAACGCGTGGGCATCTGAGTTTTGCGGGTTACGCCAACTTTTACCTCACTCGACAAAGCTAAATAGACAATATGTGGTTGTAATTGCACTTTTTGTTCGTAGGCCAAATCTCTGTCTTCTATTCCTAAATGTGCGGTACTTAATTCGGGTTTCATAATCCAATCCCCCACTGCTGGACTTGAATAAAAACAGTCGTAACAAAATCCTTGACGAAATATTTTTTTCTTTTTCCCGCAATTCAAACATTGATATCCTAGAAATTGAATGCTTATTTCTTTATTCAAAAGTTGATTGATATTTAAAAAACTGGATTCAAAAACTAAATAATATTGAATAGGATTGCCTATTTCGGTTGGCATTTTGGAGAGTACACCTTCGTAAGTCATATAAATTGGTTCCCTAACTCCTAAAGACAGAATTAGATTTGCGGAAATATTAAGATTATTAAAAAAAATGTTATTTTTGATAAAATTACAAATTAGAAATTGGAATCCAATTTTTATAAATATTATTTCATCCCCTAATTTGCTTAAAGAATTAGGGAGCTAATCCTACTCTATCATGCCATTATCTATCATCAACTCTATTGCTTCTTGGTTTTTAAAACAACGAATCCATCAAATTGAATTGTTTTTAAAATATCCTAATGAAGTTCAAGAAGAATTGTTAATGAATTTACTCCGCTCTGCAGAAAACACAACAGTCGGAAAACAATATGATTATGGCTCCATAAAATCGTATGCTCAATTTGTAGAACGCGTTCCTATTTCGAGTTATGAAGACCTAGAACCATTAATAGAACGAACACGTCAAGGAGAACAGAATGTACTCTGGGAAACTCCAATAAAATGGTTTGCAAAATCCAGCGGTACTACCAATGCTAAGAGTAAGTTTATCCCAGTTAGTAATGAAGCTTTAGAAGATTGCCACTACAAAGGCAGTAAAGATTTGCTTTGTTTGTACCTAAACAACAATGAAGACTCGGAAATGTTTTTAGGGAAAAGCCTTCGCCTTGGAGGAAGCTCACAAATTTACGAGAACAACAATACCTTCTTTGGTGATTTATCGGCCATATTGATAGAAAATATGCCTATTTGGGCTGAATTTAGTAGCACTCCAAGTAACAAAGTTTCTTTGATGAGTGAATGGGAAACAAAAATGAGTGCCATCATTAACGAAACAATCACTGAGAATGTTACTAGTTTTGCTGGTGTCCCTTCTTGGATGCTAGTGTTAATGAACAAAGTTTTGGAACGAACTGGAAAAAATCACCTAATGGAAGTTTGGCCAGACCTTGAAGTATATTTTCACGGAGGCGTAAGTTTTGACCCTTACCGAGAACAATACCAAAAGATTTTACCAAAGAACAACTTCAAATATTACGAGATATACAATGCTTCTGAGGGATTTTTTGCCATTCAAGATTTAAATTATTCAAGTGATTTACTATTGATGCTTGATTACGGGATTTTTTATGAGTTTATCCCAATGGACACTTTTGGTACACCAAACCAAAAAGTGGTGCGCTTATCACAAGTAGAATTATTCAAAAATTATGCGATGGTTATCACTACTAATGGTGGTTTATGGCGCTATTTGATAGGCGATACCGTTCGATTCACCTCACTGAGCCCTTACCGAATCCGAGTTACGGGAAGAACAAAACATCATATCAATGTTTTTGGCGAAGAACTAATGGTCGAAAATACAGACCAAGCTTTGGCGAAAGCCTGCCAAGAGACACAATCTGAAATTGTAGATTATACTGTAGCGCCTATTTTTATGGAAGGCAAGCAAAAAGGTGCTCACGAATGGATGATTGAGTTTAAAACACCGCCAAAAGACCTAACCCTTTTTCATAAAATTTTAGACTCCACGCTACAATCCTTAAATTCTGATTACGAAGCCAAACGCTACAATAATATGACACTAAATCCTTTGGTCATCAATGTAGCAAGAGAAAATCTGTTTTATGATTGGCTTAAACAAAGAAATAAAGTGGGCGGGCAAAACAAAATCCCACGTCTTTCAAACCAAAGAGAGTATTTAGAGCAGTTACAAGAATTAAATATCTAAATTAATGGGATCCCAAAACCTATTATTAGTTAACTTCCACTCTAAAACCATTGATGGTTCCATTAACATTCTTTTTAATCACGATGCTTCTTAGTTCACAGCTAATTCTTGTGAAGAAGCCTACCAATTCATTATAATTCAAAAAAACGTTTTACAGAGAAACAATCAGGAAAGCAAGAAATGAATGCATTAACTAAAAACCTGATTTTTAAGCAATTGATTGTCAATTTTTATTTTATTGACACAAAAAATAGAAACAAAAGACATCCAAATGCAACTCAACATTTCATTAAGTCCTATAGAGAAAAGAAAAGGCCATATTAAAAACGCATTGCTAAAAGATAAGGGAAGGAGCAATGAAAAAGTAGAAGAAGCTAAAAGGATAGGTTTGTTTTAAATTTTAACTAAAAACCGTACTTTTTTAACACAAAAACCGTAAAATGGTATTTTAAAAAAAAACGTAATTTGTGAATAAAAAACTTTAATCATTATTTAATAATAATAATTTAAAAAAAATAAAAAATTAGTGGGCGGTACATCAATTTAATCTAAAAAACAGTACCTAAAGTTATCGTCCTGTGGAAATCACAAAAAAAAAGGGGAATTCTAATTTATTATGAAATTTATCAAATTTTTATGTTAGCCTCTAGTTTTAATAATTGCTCTCGCATGTAATTCAGAGGAAGTTGATGTTAAAAAAGAAAAATTTAATTCAACTATTGAATCTTCTCAGAAGTTATATCTTGAAATGATGAAGACTCAAGATTATGAGAAATACAAAGAAGCACGAAATTCATTTGTTGCAAAATTGGATAATAAACTTATATTTTTAAAAACAAAAAAAAGATTACATGAAATGGATTTCAAATAATCTTTCTAGTACTAAATTTTCTTCCTCCTCAGAATTTGAAGTCTTACTTGATATTATGGTTTCAAAATATACCATCTTAATGAAAAACAACCCTAAGCTATATTCTTATATTATAAAAGCTGATGAAAAGCAATTTTTAACAATAGTAAAACCTAGTCTAGGGAAACTTCCATTAACTTTTAAAATGAACTCCTGCGCAAATACATGTATGGATGCTTGTGACGCAACTCTAAACAATATTGAAAGTGGCTATGGATTACTTTATGCTCAATATGGAGGAAATGCTTTTACAAATGCAATTATAGACGCAATGTATTGGTCAAATTATAGCAGTGCAATTGATGATTTAAATAGCTGTATGTCATCTTGTTAATTTATTATGAAACTTAAAATAACTTCCTTTTTTATATTCATTTTTTTAAATGTTTATGGGCAATCTTCTGATTTATTAATAAATAATAATTCTTATAAACAAGGATTATCTTATGACGAATTAAATACAGCTTGTAAAAAATACATAGAAATGATGGAGACTGAAACCTATCAACTTTATGAAGAAAAAACCAAGACATTTGCAATAAAAATGAATAATACGTTAATTAATGCGCCATCAAACTTTTGGGACAAAAACGCTTTTTTAAAATGGTTAAAATCAAATATCAAAAACACACAATTTAATACAACTGAAGAAGCCGAAGCCTACATAGATGATATGACTTCAGTATCAGATAAAATGATCAAAGAAAATAAAGAACTTTATGATATGATATCAAGAGCAACAAAAGAACAAATTATAAAAATAAGAAAACCATTTTTTGACAAAACAAAATATACTGCTACTTCGAAGAGAGATTAAATAATCATAATAAAAACCACTTTATTAATTTTTACTTTAAATTATCTATAAAAGCCCTGAGACTACCTCCTAATCTCAGGGCTTTACTATTTTAACTTAGTGCTGGTTTTTTATCTATTCTTCTTTGACTTCGTCATAATTTACCATCCAATTCACGCCAAATTTATCAGTACACATTCCGAAATACGCTCCCCAAAAAGTATCGGTCATAGGCATCACTATACTTCCGTTTGCGGATAAACCATTGAAAAACCTATCGGCTTCTTCACGGCTCACCGTATTGATAGACACTGACATGTTCTGCCCAAAAGTAACTGCACCCGAAGCACTATTACTATCGCTTCCCATTAAAACCGAATGAGCTCCTATAGGTAAAGAAATGTGCATAATTTTGTTACTGTCTTCCTCAGACAACGATGGATTTCCATCACCCGAAGGCATATCACTAAATCTTCCGACATAAGGAAACTCTCCTCCAAAAACGGATTGGTACAACAAAAAGGCTTCTTCACAATTGCCATTAAAAATTAAATAAGGATTGATTGCTGTCATATAATATGTTATTTAGTTTCTGAGAGTTGTTTTACAAGGGCTAAACCTTTAGGGAAAGTATCTTCAAAATACTGCTGATATTGCGCTAAACAGTCCATCGTAGTTTCGAGCAAAACGCCATCGGATGTTGTTGTTAATCTGTACGTTTCCATAGCTCCTGTCCATACTTGCGTTGCTTCATCTATAGGCATTTCTTGAAAGTTTTTCAATTCTCCCAAATGCTTAAAAGCCATATACTCATATTCTAGTTTTGTTTGAATCAGACTATTCATTCCTTCGCCAGAAGGAGATAAAAAATGAATTTTACTTCCCTCTTTCCAATCACTAACAGCATAAGTGCCTTCACAAAAAGCAGACGTCCATTGCCTGTAAGTTGCATCATCCCATAAAACAGCCCAAATTTTTTCTTTTGGAGCCTGTATCAAAATTGAAAAATGTAATGTTTCCATTGTAGTATACTTTACCTTAATCGATTGGCAGAATTAAAGTTACCTTTTTTAATTGACTCTCCTTTAAAAAAACATAACTTTTCCTTTGATTTTTTTACAATAGATAGTAATTTCGGCACCTCTCGGGATGTAGCGCAGCCTGGTAGCGTACTAGCATGGGGTGCTAGGGGTCGCTGGTTCGAATCCAGTCATCCCGACTTCTTTAAATCAAAAATCCCATTTACCAAGTGTAAATGGGATTTGTTTTTTTTATAAAGCGACTATTCTTGCATCATATCAATGTGTCGGTCATGATAGCCTAATAAATACAAGACTCCATCTAATCCTAAACTTGAAATGGAAGTCGAAGCACTTTCTTTTACTTTTGGCTTAGCATGAAAAGCTATTCCTAATCCGGCTAAATTCAACATAGGTAAATCATTGGCACCATCTCCTACTGCTATGGTTTGGTTAATATGAATGCCTTCTTTTTCAGCAATAGCCTTTAAGTATTCGGCTTTCTTTTGACCGTCTACGATTTCTCCCAAATAATTTCCCGTTAACTTACCATCTTTTATTTCTAATTGATTGGCATACACATAATCAATGCCCAGTTCTTTTTGCAAATATTCTCCAAAATAAGTAAACCCTCCTGATAGAATAGCTGTTTTATATCCATAATACTTCAAGGCCTTCATCAAGCGATGAGCCCCTTTGGTTATTGGAAGATTGATGGCTACATTTTGCAATACTTCTTCGCTCAAGCCTTCTAGAAGCGCCATACGTTTTTTGAAACTTTCACTAAAATCAATTTCTCCATTCATTGCCGACTCAGTAATCGCTCTTACTTCTTCCCCTACTCCTGCCAACTCAGCCAATTCATCAATTACTTCGGTTTGGATTAATGTCGAGTCCATATCAAAACAAACCAATCGACGATTACGACGGTACATATTATCTTCTTGAAAAGAAATATCTACATTCAAATCGCGAGATACATCCATAAAACTAGAGGTCATTGCCGTTTTGTCTAACAAACTTCCTGTTACGGATAATTGAATACAAGAACGAGGATATTCCTCTTTTTCGACTAGAGAAGCTCTTCCTGTTAATCGTATAATTGAATCTATATTTAATTTATTATTCGATAAAATTTGAGTCACTGCAGATAACTGAACCGCAGTTAATTCTTCACCCAACACATTGATGATATAGCGTTGTTTCCGTTGGGCTTTCACCCAATTTTCATAATCTTCAATAGTTACCGGGGTAAACTTTACTTTGATTCCCAATTCATAGGCTTTAAACAATAAATCTTTCAAAACTGGACCTGAATTTGAGCCCTTTTCAATTTCGAATAATATTCCTAATGACAACGTATCGTGTATATCGGCTTGGCCTATATCCAAAATAGTGGCACCATAAGTCGCCAAAATAGAGGTTAAACCAGCGGTTACTCCTAATTTATCCTGCCCAGAAACTTTTAACAAAATTATTTCTTTATCTTCTATTGCCATTTTATGAACGATTTAATGAGTGCCAAAAATCGGCATTCTATTGTTGAAAAAAAAGGACTTTGATGTTTTTATCGAAAGTGAAAATAATGTTTTAAACCATCTCATTTTATAAGTAAATTCGAAACAAATGACCTCATTTAAGGTCAAATCCTTAACGAAGAAAGCTCAAAAACGAATGTTTTTGAGCTTTCTATTGCTTCTCATTGCGCTTGAAATTACTTAAGAAGCAATCTCCAAACGTTTCAATAAGTTTTTATTTAAGGTTTCTTGAGCGTAGTCTTTATCGATTGCTAATACTTTATCGTCTGAACTTGGTAATTCATACATAGCATCGGTCAAGACGGCTTCGCATAAAGAACGCAAACCACGTGCTCCTAATTTGTATTCTAAAGCTTTATCCACAATAAAATCTAATGCTTCATCTGTAATACTAAACACTACGTCATCCATCAAGAATAACTTTTCATATTGTTTGATTAAAGCATTCTTAGGCTGTGTCAAAATCGCTCTCAAAGTAGCTCTATCTAGAGGGTCCATATGCGTTAAAACTGGCAAACGACCAATGATTTCAGGAATTAGACCAAAATCCTTAATGTCTTTTGGAATAATGTACTGCAATAAATTGTCTTTGTCGATGTTATCCTCATTTTTTGAAGTAGAATATCCAACCGCTTGACGATTCAAACGTTTAGAAATAATACGTTCAACACCGTCAAAGGCACCACCTGCAATAAACAAAATATTTTGAGTATTTACTTCAACAAATTTTTGGTCAGGATGCTTACGGCCTCCTTTTGGTGGCACATTTACCACGGTTCCTTCTAACAATTTCAATAAAGCTTGTTGCACTCCTTCTCCAGAAACGTCACGAGTAATAGAAGGATTATCGCTTTTACGAGCAATTTTATCAATCTCATCTATAAATACAATTCCTCGCTCTGCTTTGGCTACATCATAATCTGCCGCTTGCAACAAACGAGTCAAGATACTCTCCACATCTTCTCCAACATAACCAGCTTCTGTCAAAACCGTAGCATCGACAATCGCCAAGGGAACATCTAGCATTTTAGCAATACTTTTGGCAACCAATGTTTTTCCGGTACCTGTTTGCCCCACCATAATGATGTTACTCTTTTCGATTTCTACATCGTCGTCTAATTGTTGTTGCATCAAACGCTTATAGTGGTTGTACACCGCTACAGACATCACTTTTTTGGTTTGCTCTTGACCAATAACGTATTGGTCCAAAAATGCTCTAATTTCTTTTGGTTTTTTCAAAATCAAATCACCCACTAACTTAGAGTTACCGTTTGATTTTAATTCTTCGAGAACAATTCCGTGCGCTTGCTCGATACATTTGTCACAAATATGTGCATCTATACCCGCAATCAATAAATTGGTCTCTGTTTTTTTCCTTCCACAGAAAGAACATTGTAACTGTTGTTTTGCCATCTTTTGAGCTTAGAAGTCAGAGGTTAGAAGTTAGAAGTTGTTGGGTATTCCACCTCTAACTTCTAATTTCTAATTTCTAACTTTATTTTATCTTCTTAAAACTTCATCTATCATTCCGTATTCTTTGGCTTCATCAGAAATCATCCAATAATCGCGCTCGCTATCCGCATATACTTTATCAAAAGGTTGACCGGAATGATGAGAAATGATTTTATACAATTCATCTTTCAATTTCAACATCTCGCGTAAGTTGATTTCCATATCTGAAGCTACACCTTGTGCTCCTCCTGATGGTTGATGAATCATTACTCGTGAATGCGGTAAAGCCGAACGTTTTCCGGCAGCACCAGCGCATAATAAAACAGCTCCCATAGAAGCGGCCATACCTGTACAAATAGTTGCTACATCTGGTTTGATGTATTGCATCGTATCATAAATTCCTAATCCTGCATATACGCTTCCGCCTGGTGAATTCAAGTAAATTTGAATATCTTTTGATGCATCGGCACTTTCTAAGAATAACAACTGTGCTTGAACAATATTCGCAATTTGATCATCGATACCTGTTCCTAAGAAAATGATTCTATCCATCATTAATCTCGAAAAAACATCCAATTGAGATACATTCAATTGACGTTCTTCAATAATGTATGGAGTCATATTCGTTGGATTCATTGCCGCTACGATTTTATCGTAATACATGGCATTAACTCCTTGGTGCTTTGTAGCAAATTTTTTAAATTCTTTACCGTAGTTCATTTTTTTTAAAGTTTAAAAGTTCAACGTTTAAAAGTTTAAGGTGTAATCTATAAATCCTTACTATTTAAACAAAAGAGCGTCAAAAAAAATCTTTTGACGCTCAAATATAACTATTTTTTACGGTTTCAGTTTTCTAATGAAATCATAAAGTTCTTATTTTCTTTTCAGAAATAAATCTTCTAATTTCTACTTTCAAACCTCAAACTTTAATTTATTCTCCGTAAGAAGCGGCAATAAATTCTTCGTAAGTAACTTCTTTAGTTGTTGGATTGGCTTTTTCTTTGAACAATTCCAATAATTTAGCCGCTACAACTTGATCAGAAAGTCTTCTTACTTCTTCTTGATTAGACAATACTCTAGCTACAATTCCTTGTACTTCCTCATCCGATGGATTCGTTTGTCCGAATTGTGCCATTTGTTGTTTAATTGCATTGGTAGTAAAGGTTTTCAAATCCTCAAAAGTAATTTGAATGTTACTTTGTGCCATCGCTTTTCCTTCAATCAATTGAAAACGCAATCCTTTTTCTGAACGTGCATATTCAACTTCTGCTTCAGCAGGAGATAATTTTTTCTCACCAACAGTTTGTAACCATTTTTTTAAGAATTCAGCTGGCAAATCAAATTTAGTGTTGTCAATCAAAAAGTTTTGAACATCAGCCAATAATTTTTGATCTGCTTGTTGAGCGAATTGCGCCTCAGCATCTTCTTTGATTTTTGCTTTCAATTCTTCTAATGTAGCAACATTTCCTTCACCAAATAATTTATCGAACAATTCTTGGTTCAATTCTGCAGGCTCAGAAGCATTGATTGCTTCGATAGTAAAATCAACATCAACTGCTAAGTCGTGTACATTATCGTGTCCTACTTTTAAGTAGTCCATCAATTGGTGATCGTCTTCAAATAAACCTTTAGTGTTTACGGTTACAACATCACCTACTTTTTTACCAATAAATAAATCTTGAGTCGCTTTGTCTTTGAAAGTATCTAATGCAATTGTTGTTGGATTGTTGATCCCATTTGCTTCGCTAGAGAAAATTCCAGTTAAATCACATCCTTCAGCAACCACTTCTTGAGGAATTGCTTTTCCGAATTGTTTTTGAATACGTGCTACTTGCCCATCAATTAATTTATCATCAGCAGTAACAATGTATTTTACGATGTCGTTTTTAGCTTCCAAATCCAATTCGAAATTAGGTACTAAACCAATTTCGAACTCAAAAGTCAATTCTTCCGCTGACCAATCTCTATTTTCTTCTTCTTTTGCAAGAGGAGTACCTAAAAGATTCAATCTTTCAGACTGAATGTAACGCTCCAAAGCCAAATCAATTACTTTTTTAACTTCTTCTATTTTGATTGCTTTTCCGTATTGTTTTTCAACCAAATCTTTTGGCACAGCACCTTTTCTAAAACCTTTAACTTGCGCCAATGGCATTTTTTCATTGATTCTTTTGGCTACTTGACCTTTGTAATCCATGTGTACCACAGTCATCACAATCGTTTCAGTCACAGCATCTATAGCTACTCTTTTAATATCCATCTTCTTCTTTTATTTACATTATAAAATTGGGTGGCAAAATTATAAAATTTTCAACTGGCAAACAAGCTTTTTATTTCCAACCTTTTGAATTGAAAAACAAGTAATTATTTAATTGATAATTGACCCATTTTGAGATGCAATTATAAAGCTTAACTGACCTCCACTAAAGTTGGCTTTTCAAAAAGAATATCAAATCAATACTAAAAACTCTGCCAGTTTAATTATTGAAGTACACCCGATTCCAAATGGCTTCATTAAAATTTTTCCCTTTCATAAAAAACGCATACATACCAACCGCAAAAACGGATTTAAACATAAATAAATAGATAATGATTGGCGCCATTGCAACTGTTTTACTCAAATTGCTTTCTGGGACAAAAGCGCTAAAAAGCAAACTAAGTAAGGCTGTGAAAATCACAAAATTTAGGATGTTTTTAAAAGGGGTCACCAACAACTTTCGGGCAGGATGCAAATCCTCGCCCCATTTATGAATTAAATAGTAATACCCATTTCCCAAAGGAGCAAACAAAAGTGGATCATCATAGCTAAGCAATTGAAAGGTTTTGGAAGTAGCCATAATTTTAAATCCTTGTAATGTGGTTTGATGCAAATTTTCGAGTCTTCGAATCTCAGAAATAGCTTCGGCAGGAAGATCATCCTTAAAATAATGACTGTCTAAAAAACGTAAACGATACGCTATGCAAATTGCTTTGATTTGGTCAATATGAAAAATCTTATCCGTTTCGAGTAAATCGATTACAAATTCATTTTGGTTTGTTGAACTTTTCTCTCGAATAGCGAACGCTATCTTATGTCTTTCGTGTGTATTCTGAGATAAAATTTGCTCCACTTGATGTAATAAAGTGTCGACATCGATTACTTTTTGACGGTCTTGTAGCAACTTCTCCTGCACGTTTGTCTTATCTAGTAACATCTTGTTGTTTTTTTTTGTATTTATACTCTCTTCATTTCTATTCTAATTGAAGATAAAGCATTCGCCAAAAACAAACAACTACCAAGCTGACTTTAAGCCAGTTGAACGAAAGTTAAAATTGAAAACAAAAAACAGTTTTGATTTTGGAATGTTAAAAATTTCAGCAACAGTTTTAAATCCATTTTTTCAAAGTCAAAATATCACCCACAGTCACCAGACCTGTAGTGGGCCCAATCAAATTTTGACCAAAAAGCACATTATTCCCTTTCATGCGATATTTCGCCAAAGTTTTAAGTGGCTCTTTGCCAGAAATAACGCCTCTTTCTTGGTCAATTGTCGTCATTACGCAACGCCCACAAGGTTTGACTCCATAAAAAAGCAAGGTGCCAATGTTGAATTCTCTCCAAGTGTCTTCTTCGTAGGGCTCCCCTCCTGTAAACACAAAATTGGGTCGAAAACGACTCATATTGATTGGACTTTTTAATCGATTATTCAAATCGTCTAATGAGGACTGACCGATTATTAAAAAAGGATAAGCATCGGAAAAAGAAGTAACATCCGAGGACGAAATTGAATAGTCGGTATCTACTTTTCTGTGACTTTCATCTGGCATGTACACCAATCGAGCAGAAAATCCCAAAATTGCAGAAAACCATGCAGAAATTGCTTCATCAACTTCGAAAGCTTGTATGAAATCCTCCCAAACAGTTACTGTAAACAAAGATTGGTCTATAGTATAATGAAGAGGTACTTCGATAAAAGAACCCGTTTTCCGATAGGTTATAACCATTCCGCTTGTACGCATTTCAGGCTGAAAAAGTGCCAAAACTGCGTGCTCTCGCTGAGATAAAAACGTTCCGTTTTCGTCTACTAACAACCAGCGCCTGTCGTGCTCCAAACCACGATCTGTAAGCTGTGCTTGCGACAAAGAAATCCCACCAAGAGATTTCACTGGATAAATCCAAATTTCTGATAATAGCAACATACTTCTATTTATTGTCTACAATTTATGCGTTCTCCTTTTTTGTGCTTTTCCTTTGGATTAGGAATCGCTACCAATTAGCCTTTTAAGAATTCAAATCTTTTTGTTGTTAAAAAAGAATTTTGTTGACTAGCCCCGGTAGGAGCGGCATCCTTTGTCTTTTTTTTTCAAAAAGACAAAGATATAGCGGATGACGGGACCAATCGTTCTTATGAAAAACAGTCGTGGTGCTCCAAAAAAACTACTTACTCTTTTATAAAAATCTTATAAGATATCGATTGTAGTATTGAAAGTACGACACTAAAAACTAAAGCTGTCCAAAAAGAATCCACTGTAAATCCTCCCACAATTTTGGTACACATAATAATTACAATTGCATTGATTACGAGTAGAAACAATCCTAAAGTAAAAATGGTAAATGGCAAAGTGAATAAAATCATTATGGGTTTGATAAAAATATTAATGATTCCCAAAACGAAAGCGACAATAAGAGAGGTGACAAAACTAGCCACATGAACTCCAGACATAAAGTTGGCGATGAGTAAAACCAATACAGCAGTGATTACAAGACGGAGTATTATTTTCATATATGTAAAAGTTATTTGTTAGTGATTATATATGGTATCGCCTTTCTGTATCGATGTTTGTTTGCAACAAATCTGTTTAATGGCGATTTCCTAATTATTTGATTTTGAATAAAAATATTAAAAAGAAATGATGTTGTGCTTACTTTTTGAAAAAATCCATACAGTACTCAAAAAACAAAACTGGATTCTCTGCATGAAGCCAATGTCCTGCACCTAAAATAGTTTTTATCTCCGAATTAGGAAATTGACGTTTTATTTCTGGAATATCATTATCTACGATATACTTTGAATTGCCTCCTCGAATAAAAAGTGTTGGCAAATCAATATGACTTTCTTCTGGAAGCGGCTTACCAATTTGCTCAATTTTTTGATTAAAGACATTTAAATTGAATCGAAAAGCCAATTGACCGGGTTCCTTCCAATACAAACTTTTCAATAAAAACTGACGAGTACCAAAGTCGGGAATAGCAATTGCAAGCAAGGCATCTACTTCATTTCGACTTGGCTTTGTTGAAAAATCAACTGAATTCAAACCACTAAGAATATCTTGATGATGGGGCGCATAATACTTAGGACCAATATCGGCAACGACTAGCTTACGAATCAATTCTGGATAAGTAGCCGCCAAAAGCATTGCCACTTTGCCCCCCATAGAATGTCCAATGATATCGATATTTGTTAAACTATTCGCTTTACAATAGTCGTACACATCTTGCACCATCAACTCATAACTAAAATCATCCGAGTGAAAACTGCGTCCGTGATTTCGCAAATCCAAAAGATGTACTTGATACCCTTGCTCTACAAACTGAGTTCCTAATGTTTTCCAATTGTCTGACATTCCAAGAAAGCCGTGCATAATAACTAAAGGCTGACCTGAACCTTCTATTTTTGAGTATAGCATTGTATAGATTTAAAATCGTCGCAAAGATAAACAATTAACTTAATTAAAATTATTTGTAATCTTTTGGTGAATATCACTAAAAGTGGGTATTGTGAGAAATTTAATTAAACCTAATTTTGTATAAGATTTTTTAACAAAAAAATACTCAAATCTTTTATTAACAATTGCAAATCATTACCCATGATCAAAAAAATTTTATTACTGTCTGTTGTCATCTCACAACTTACTATTTCTTGTACTAACGATGAACCAAAAACTCCAGAGTCTGAAAAAAGTTTGGACGAACAAATTGCAGAAATCGTTAAACAGCCTTATTCAACATTAACTCCGTCTGAACAAAAAGTAAAATTAGAAGCAGAGGCCAATGAAATGTTGGTTCAAATGGACAAATCAAAAAGCTCTGGTGCAATTGAAGCATTACAAAACTTAGCAAGATTACTAGATGTTAGCTCAGTTGATGTATTTAGAGGAAAAAATGACAATTCAGTAGAAGACATCATCAACACTGCAGGAGTTTATGGAATTTATACTTGGAATGCTTCAAAGAACACTTGGACAAAAACTACTTCATCAACAGAATTGAAATTTATTTTTCCTGCTAAATCATCTCTTACCGCTAATAATGCTGTTTTTTCTACCAAAGGAACTGCATCTGATGTAAAAGTAAAAATTCAAGACAGTTATAATTGGCAGACCGATACTGAGGTAAATGATTATATCTTTTTACCTACAGCCGCAGATGCTGTTTTAACCATTGACAATGTATCGGCAGCTACATTTACTCAAACGGCGAAATATGCTAACGGAAAAGAAGTGCCAAATGAATTTGCATACAAAATGACACTTAACGATGGTTACGCTTGGGAAATGAGTGGAACAAAAGCAACAGAAAACACTTCAAAAGCTGCTTTTACTTATAATGGGAAAAATTTAGTTTCTTTTAATGCTGGAAGCTCTACAAGTATTGATAAATTAATCGAGGATGACAATTTAACTCAATACAGAGGCAAAGCGAATGGATTGGTTCAAATCATGGATAATTTTGTGATTGTTGCTAACATGGATTTAGCGACTGAAGCTGCTGATGAAATGGCTTTAGAAAAAAGTTTGCCAATTGTTGACTATCAAAAAAAGACATATTTAACTGATCTTAACGCATATCAACTAAAATATGCTGAAGGTAGTGTAACAAACTTCAATAAAAACATCAAACTTACTTTAGTGTCTAAAAAGGATGGTACAAAAATAGCAGAAGTTGTGAAACGTTCAGAAAAAGGATATTCTTACAAAGACATGTATGACCTTTGGATCGTTGACAATTCAAATACATACGGCGGATATTGGGACTACAATCCAAACGGCGGTACTATCATTCAATATTATGATGAAGAATTATACTTGAAATTCAATGACAATACCGAAGTGTCTATGAGTACTTACTTCTCTGAAGGGTTTGATAATTTAGAGACGAAATTTGAAGACTTTATCAAAGCTTTTGACAAATAAAAAGAAGTTTTATAACTGTAAAGCCGATTTGAGCAATTCAAATCGGCTTTATTTTTTTGGTGGTGTTTTCACTTCCAAAGTACTTTGACCATACCCTGCCCAAATACCAATACCTCCTTTAATATTTGATTTTAAACTCGTATTAGAAGGATAAATTGGGTTTCTACTGTTTACAATTTCATTTTGCCAACTGTTCCAAAAATCAAGCGCTTCTTTGTTTTGAGTTCTTAACTTCACAAAAATAAGATCTCCATCTGCAAAATAAGGAGTGAATTTAGTTTTAGGAAAAAGCAAAACGCCTCTATTTATTTGTAGAGCGATTGCTGAAGTTTGAAAATTTTTATCATCTAAATTACCATAAAAGGATGGCACAAAAATGGGTTCTTCCTTATCAATCCTTGTCACAATTTGATAATAGTTTTTTTCATTTAAAGGATCCTCAAATTTTACAAAAACATAGCCTGTCGTATCAGTGGTTTTATTCTTAATATACTCAGCTGAATTGAGCTTAACACTTTTGGGTATCGTTGTAACAGCTTCAACAATTCGATTTAAATATTCAATTTTTAATGAGTATTCTTTTCCGGCTTCTCCTTTTAGAGTACTGCCATAATACACAAATGGAGGTACTCTGTCCTTATCATTCTTTACCCTCAAAACTTCTGAATGAACTCCGTCTGAAACCGTAATTTTAGCCGACCTTATAACGTGATTCAGAACATTTGTAGAATCAATAACCTCAGCAACAGGAATGCTACTAGATAACAAAACCTGAGCAAAATCTCCTTCCTCAATCCATCCTTCTACCACAATTTTTGATTCAGCTCTCACTGTCGCATTAAAATCATCTTTAGAACAATGAACTAATAGTAGAGCCAAAAGAAATAACAAACATTTTTTCATTGATTAAAATTTAAATCTCCAACTAATTGAAGGTAGCATTCGGTACAAGACCTTTTTTTCTTGTTTCACAATTACACTTTTTCTATCATCATTCACCTGAATATTCAAAACCACATAAATGGGATTATCAATATTAAAAGTATTATACATTGAAAAATTCAATGCACTCTCTTTTGTATTAGTTTTCATAAAAAAGTAATTCACAGAAAGATCTGTTCTGATATAATTGGGCATCTGTGCATTATTATATGCTGAATATTCTTTGACTGGGTTATTATTGATAAAATACCACGACGTTGGCATTGTAAAACGGTTTCCAGAACTAAAGACTTGCGTCAATCCAAAATTCCACTTTGGATTTAAATCATACATTCCAACCAATGAAAGATTATGTCGCCTATCATATTTTGCGAAATAAGTATTGCCGTTATTCAATTCATCAAAATTCCGATCTGACCAACTCAGTGTATAACTAAACCAACCATTGAACTTGCCGTTATTTTTCCGAAGCATCAATTCAAAACCGTAGGCTTTTCCTTTTCCAACAAGTAAGTCGCTTTTGAGTGTTGTCGTTTCATTAAACTGAGTGACACCATAGGGATATTCTAATAAATCTTTCATAGAACGATAAAATCCTCCAAACGTTGAGACTAGATTTTTTGCAACATTCAAACTAGAGCCAACAGAAAATTCATCTGATGTCTGTGGCTTAATTCCATCAGAACTTGCTATCCAAAAATCAGTAGGAATACCAACACTTGAGGTTGTTATCATACTCAAATACTGATATTGTTTGTTATAAGAAGCATAAAAAGATAAGTGGTCAGTAGCATAATTCAACAAAATACGCGGCTGAAAATGAAGGTAGGAATCAGTTTTTGCTGCAGAAAAATAATAATTAATGCGAACACCTAGTTCTGCATTGAAATGATCTGTAATCTTTGGTTTAATTGTTGTGAAAACCGCAGCCTCACTTGAATTGATTTTACTGTCTTGAAAAGCATTACTGGAATCATTTAAATTTTTAATGCTAATTTTTTGCGGTTGCAAATTATGCAGAACGTACTGAAAACCCGATTCAATAGGTATGTTTTTGATTAAATATTTTAAGGAGTTATTAAATCCAAAATCTTTGACATAAGAAGAAACTCCAAACTGAATTGTAGCCTGATCCATACGCAAATCATTAGAATATTGGCTAAAATAAAAAGCATTTGACATGAATACTTTTGAGGAAAAGGTAGTCCCCAAAGTTGGAGAAACAATAAAATTACTCCATTTTAGACTGGTTTTCAAAGCTAAATTACCATCTTTGACTTGCAATGCATCAGCACTTACAAAAGCATCAATAGTTAACAGATTTTTCTTTGACAGTTGAGATAAAAAAGTAAAATTACCGTCCGAAAACCCATAATTCATACCATTTACATCATTACTCTCTGAACCGTTTTTTATCAACGGCCCCACCACTTCGTCAATGTATGTTTTTCTTCCCGAAATATAAAAACCGGTTTTACTATTTATCGGAGCGGCTAACGTTACTTGAGAGGCTAAAACACCAATATTCCCTTGAATAGAAAAATAGGATGGTAATATTTTATTAGGCAACAATTGGGTTGTTGAACTTAATCTTCCGCCATACTTTGAGTTCGAACTAGATTTGTCAAACTCAACTTCTTTGATATGATCTGTATTATAAAAAGGAAAAATGCCTAATAAATGTGACATTCCATATACGGGAGTTCCACTGTATAAAATTGCATTGTGCCCAGGATCACCGCCTCGCACATACAAATACCCATTAGCATCACCTGAATTTTGAACCCCTGGAGTAAGTTGTAAAATTTTAATTATATCTGTAGTGCCCAAAACAGTTGGCACATTGACTAACTCCTTTAGACTAAAAGACAGCTTACCTCCTGACAAATTAGTAATTCCTGCTTTTTTAGTATTGGTAATTATAACTTCATTTAAAACCGAACGCTCTTTTTCTAAACTAATCGAAATCAATGTATCCTTCGATAAATCAAAATAAAAATGCTTTTCTACATAATCTTGATGTTTTACCGCAACGTTTATCTTTCCCAAAGGAATCTTCTTTGAAAAAAAACCAATACTATCAGTTAGTACATAATAATCGATATTGTTTACCGTAAAAGAAATTGCAGCACCAAATAAATTTTCATTTTCAGAAGACTTTATAGTACCTGCTACCACAGCTTTTGTTTGAGCAAATACTCCGTAAAAACAAAACAAGAAAAAGAGAAGAATTGATTTCAATACTTAATTTTAATAAGAAAAATGCGAAATTAAGCAATTACACCCCAATTCTCTCTACTCTAATTATTTAATTTTCTAATTACTTCAACTTTTGCAAATACATATTAACGACATTATCCAATCCTAGATAAATA